>ENA-ORTP01000010-ORTP01000010.1-human-gut-metagenome-genome-assembly--contig:-NODE-10-length-231769-cov-5.380089_pt1 | contig 231769 bp, 175 predicted proteins | sample MGYA00241913_ERZ509190 | MGnify/ENA primary metagenome ERZ509190 (study PRJEB26280, sample SAMEA2338839) | human gut metagenome | biome: human gut; feature: human-associated habitat; material: faeces...
GTCTGATATACTTTCATAATATATAAGATTTTAGTAATTACTCAGTATGTTTCTCGCATACCATTAATTTAGTGACGCGCAAATTAGGGATTTATTGGGGGAAAAGCAATATTTATGACAGTGTTACTAAACAATGTTATGTAACATAAGGTCCGTTTTATGGCTACCAGGCAGGTCAGACTTATACCTAATTCCCGTTAATTGTATCAATAGCTCAGAAAAAAGGTTTAAATTTGCAGGCTATAATCAATTGGTAACAAGCTAAACATCTACTATGGCAGGTATTTACCTTCATATTCCCTTCTGTAAGACACGTTGCATCTATTGCGACTTTTATTCGACTACCCGCAGCGAATTAAAGACGCGTTATGTGCACGCACTCTGCCGTGAACTGGAAATGCGGAAAGAATATCTGAAAGGCGAACCTGTAGAAACCATTTATTTCGGAGGAGGAACTCCCTCTCAACTGGAGGAAGCAGATTTTAAACGCATCTTTGAAACGATACGGGAAAATTACGGAATGGAATACTGCCGGGAGATCACTCTGGAAGCCAATCCGGACGATCTGTCGCAGGAATATCTGAAAATGTTATCCTCCCTCCCCTTCAACCGTGTCAGCATGGGGATACAGACTTTTGATGATACGACACTCCGATTACTGAAACGCCGCCATAGCTCCCAAACAGCCGTCGAAGCTGTCCGCAGATGCAGAGAAGCAGGATTTCAGAATATCAGCATTGATCTGATTTACGGACTGCCGGGCGAAACAAAGGAACGGTGGGTAAACGACCTCCGGCAAGCTATCCGCCTGGATGTAGAGCATATTTCTGCTTACCATTTGACTTACGAAGAAGATACACCTATATATAATATGTTAAAGCAGCATCAAATAGAGGAAGTAGACGAAGATTCCAGTCTGCAGTTCTTTACATTGCTGATCGAACATTTGCAGAATGCAGGATACGAGCATTATGAAATATCCAATTTCTGCCGCCCCGGCAAATACTCCCGTCACAATACTTCGTACTGGAGGGGAATACCATACTTGGGCTGCGGACCGTCCGCACATTCATTCAATGGAACGACACGCGAATGGAACGTATCTTCCATCGACCTATATATAAAAGGTATAGAAGGAAACCAGCGCGACTTTGAGACAGAAAACCTGGACCAAACGACCCGTTACAACGAATTTATCATTACCACCATACGCACCGTATGGGGAACACCTATAGAAAAACTAAAACAAGAGTTCGGTAATGAACTGTGGGAATATTGCCGGAAAATGTCTGCCCCCTATCTGGAAAATGGGAAACTGGAAATCCACGAGGGGGCTTTACGCCTGACACGGGAAGGAATTTTCATCTCCGACAGCATTATGAGCGACTTGCTTTGGGTTAATTAAAAAACTAAACGATCAGCCGATGACCGAATCAGAAGTAAGGAAGTTATTACGGCAAATGAAGGAACTGGACTCGCAAACAGCCTTCCGCGACTTCTATAACATGACTTACGACCGACTCTTCCGCATAGCCTACTATTATGTGAAACAGGAAGAATGGTCGCAGGAAATCGTACTCGACATCTTCCTCAAACTCTGGAAGCAGCGCGACACTCTTCTTGATGTGAAAAACATCGAGGACTATTGCTTTATTCTGGTCAAGAACGCTTCTCTCAATTATCTGGAAAAAGAGTCGAAGTACACCACCATTCATTCCGATTCCCTGCCGGAGCCACAGGAACAAAGTTATTCTCCGGAAGAGTCATTAATCAGTGAAGAACTGTTTGCAATCTATGTGAAAGCACTCGACCGGCTTCCGGAACGTTGCCGGGAAATATTCATCCGTATCCGTGAAGAAAAACAAAGTTATGCCCAAGTAGCAGAAGAATTGGATATCAGCATAAAGACAGTTGATGCCCAGCTACAGAAAGCTGTCACCCGGCTGAAAGAGATGATTTCGTCCAGCGGATAACCGGAGATCACCCGAACCGTTCAGCACTTCTTTTTTATATTAACTTTTATTTGCACAAAAGGTGTAGGGAGTTTCTGTCAATCTCCGGTCTTTATCAGCAAATAAACCGATTAATCACTAAAAAAGATTGAATGATGAAAAAGTTTAATGACGCAAACGTTGGACTCTTTGTCCTTTTAACAGCATGCCTGAGCCTATTTTCCTGCAACAACGACAATGACAATTATCCTAAGAATTATGTAGGATTTGAAAAATCTACCCGAACAGTAGAATGTGATAAGAATCAATCCGAGAGTGAGTTGCAGATTAAAATTATTGCCACCGACAAATCCAAAGAAGACAGGACAGTGTTACTTGCCACTCCTGCTTTGCCGGCGGGACAGGCACCGATTATGAAACTAACAGAAACCAAAGTCACCATCAAGGCGGGACAGAAATCGGCAACGACCACCATTAAGTTATACCCCAAAAAGATGGTACTGAAACAGCAGAACATTACCTTATCCTGTACTCCCCAGTGGAAAGAAGGCAGTGTAAGCAAGCTGACGATTCTGCTGAAACGGAATTAGAAAGAAAGCTAAATAGAAAAAGATATGAAATATACCGATAGAGAATTAGAAGACATACTGAACAAGCTCATCGCTTCCACCCGCTCACCGAGAGGACGTTTTTCAGCAGCATCCAGCTATCCGCAGCTGGAGAAAAAGCTGAATTTCCGCAACCGCCGGTTGTATCTGACACGCACATTTGCGGCAGCGGCAGCAGTAGTTTTACTCTGTCTATCGGTATGGACAGCTTATCTGTACATGCAGCCGGCAACCATACAGACTGTTAGCACTTTGGCAGAAACACGTACCGTCCATCTGCCCGACGGCACTTCCGTCACGCTAAACCATTATTCTTCCCTTTCCTATCCGGAACGGTTCAAATCGGATAACCGGGAAGTGGAGTTGAGCGGAGAAGCCTATTTTGAAGTAAGTAAAGACCCAAAGCATCCGTTTATAGTGCAGACAGAAACGATTGACGTTCAAGTATTGGGCACTCACTTCAATGTGGACGCCTATCCCGATAATCCGGATGTAAAGACGACTTTATTAACAGGGTCGGTTGCAGTCAGCAATAAAAACAACTCAGTACGCATGGTGCTGAAACCGAATGAGGCGGCTATATATAATAAGGTGGAACAAAAGCTTACTCGCAAGGTACTGGAGAATGCCGGAGATGAAATTTCATGGCGCCACGGGGAGTTCATATTCGATGATCTGCCGTTGCAGGAGATTGCCCGCGAACTTTCCAACTCGTTCGGAACAACCATTCACATTGCCGACTCAACCTTGCGAAATTATCGGATCACAGCGCGATTCCGTAATGGAGAAGACTTGGATGCGATTTTATCTGTACTGCATAATGCCGGTTATTTCAACTATTCACGAAACACTCAACAGATTACTATTACTAAAAACTAGACTAAATGAGAACTATTCACCAAGGACACCTACCTGTCAGAACGCTCGTTCTGATAGGTATGGTGATCCTTATCACCGCACAGGCATACGCACAGAATGCAAATGCCCGACTCACAATCACATTGCGAAATGCTACATTGAAGGAGTTCGTCAAGTTAATCGAAAACTCTACAGGATATTCTTTTATCTACAGTGAAGAAATCAGCATCAGCCATAAAATCAATCTGAAAGTGAAAGATATGCCTTTGCATGAGATACTGGATCTCGTATTCAAGGATGAACCGATCAGTTACAAGTTCTCTGAGAGATACATTCTCCTGCAAAAGAAAAGGGTGCAAAAGCCGGTAAGCCGCAAGTTTACTATCAGCGGATATGTTACCGACGGGACGTCGTCCGAGACGTTGATTGGTACTAATATCATTGAGAGTCATCAATATCAAGGCACTACTACCAATCCTTACGGCTTTTATAGTATCACTCTGCCCGAAGGAGAAACGGAATTACGTTTCTCTTATTTGGGATATACCACAGAAACACATCATTTCACCCTTGCTCAAGATACTCTGCTGAATATTCGTATGAAAGGAAACGCACAATTAGAAGAAGTAGTGGTCGTTTCAGATAAAGCAGAAGCAGGGACAGTTGCCACACAGATGGGAGCTGTCGAGATTCCAATGGTGCAAATCAAGAATACTCCAAGTATATTAGGAGAATCAGATGTAATGAAAGCCATTCAGTTAATGCCCGGAGTACAGGCAGGAGTAGACGGATCGGCTGGATTATATATACGTGGTGGCAGTCCCGACCAAAATCTGATCTTACTTGACGGAACTCCGGTATATAACGTAGACCATATGTTCGGCTTCTTTTCCGTCTTTACTCCTGAAGCTATCAAAAAGGTCACTTTATTTAAAAGTTCCTTTCCTGCACGCTTCGGCGGACGCCTTTCTTCCGTCATTGACGTACGCACCAATGACGGGGATATGAAAAAATATCATGGGACACTCAGTATCGGCTTGCTAACCAGCAAAATAAATTTGGAAGGACCGATTGTGAAAGACAAAACATCATTCAACATATCCGCCAGACGTTCGTATATTGATTTAATAGCCAAGCCATTCATGCCCGATGATGAGAAATACAACTATTACTTTTATGATATCAATGCAAAGATCAATCACAAGTTTTCCGACCGGAGCCGTTTATATCTGAGTGCTTATAACGGGAAAGATCACTTCGCTACCCAATATGATGATAATAGCGATTTCAAGGACGGAAGTAAAATGAACTGGGGAAACACAATCATTTCCGCCAGATGGAACTACATTTTCAATAATCGCCTGTTTAGTAACACGACAGTTTCCTACAACAACTACCTATTCAATGTAAGTGCATATTCGAATAATCAATATTCACTCACCAATAACACAACCTTCATCAACCGATACTCTTCAGACTATCGTTCAGGTATCAATGACTGGAATTATCAGATAGATTTTGATTACAACCCATCTCCTATGCACCATATTAAATTTGGAGCAGGATATATCTATCACCGTTTTCGTCCGGAAGTGATGACCTCCAAAATATCAGACAAGGTAGACTCTGAGGCATTTCGCGACACTACTTACCACAGTATGAACAACAGCCGGATTTATGCACATGAAGTATCAGCTTATGCAGAAGATAACCTAAAAATCAGTACTCGTCTACGGCTTAATCTTGGATTACACTTTTCTCTGTTTCAAGTACAAAAACAAAGTTATTTCTCTTTGCAGCCGCGTGTCTCAACACGTTATCAACTAAGTAAAGACGTAATCCTCAAGGCATCTTATACAAAGATGAGCCAATATGTACATCTGCTTTCTTCCATGCCCATCGCTATGCCTACTGATTTATGGGTGCCTGTCACAAAAAAAATCAAACCGATGCGATCTCACCAGTATTCATTGGGGGGATATTATACAGGTATCAAAGGTTGGGAGTTCTCTGTAGAAGGCTATTACAAAGACATGTACAATGTGCTGGAATATAAAGACGGAGTCAGTTTTTTCGGTTCTTCCACCGGATGGGAAAGCAAAGTTGAAATGGGGAAAGGACGTTCGATGGGAATTGAATTTATGGCTCAAAAAACGCTCGGGAAGACAACAGGCTGGTTGTCTTATACCTTATCCAAAAGCGACCGCAAATTTGCTAAAGGTGCTATCAACAATGGAGAGCGATTTCCATACAAATATGATCGGCGCCATAATATTAATCTGACTCTCAACCATAAATTCAGCGAACGCATCGACATCGGTGCCTCGTGGGTGTTTTACACAGGAGGAACCAGTACTATTCCCGAAGAAAAAACAACCATCATCCGTCCTGGCAATGGAGCAAACAATGGCTTTATTCTGGGATTCGATAACTACTACAATCCTATTTATAACAATTCCCCTAATGTTGGAGAGGCCAATTACATAGAACATCGCAATAATTACCGGCTGCCTGCGAGCCACCGGTTGAACATAGGGATTAATTTCAATAAAAAGACCAAGCACGGAATGCGTATCTGGAACATCAGTCTTTATAATGCATACAACTCCATGAATCCGGCATGGGTATTTCGCTCTCATAATGACGATGGAAAAAGTGTGATCAAAAAATATACCCTGCTCCCCTGCATTCCATCTTTTACTTACACTTACAAATTCTAAGTTAACATGAAAACTTATATATATCATCCGCTTATCCTGCTAGTTATAATACTGGTGACAGTATCTTGTGAAAATGAACTCCCTTTTAATATAAAGGATAATCCTCCTAAATTGGTAATGAATGCATTCATCAACGCCGACAGTCTGACAAATGTCTTATTCCTCAACCTGACGGGAAAAGACTACGCCAACCACATTGAAAATGCCACTGTAGAGGTTCACGTCAACGGAGAGTTAAGAGAGACCTTGCGCCCGCTCCCGATGGAAACTGAGTATGACAAGCAATGCCGGTTCAACATCACAGGCAAATTTGCTTCGGGAGAAGTAGTGCGTATTGATGCTATGACCGATGACGGCAAATATCATGCCTGGGCAGAAGTCACCGTTCCGCAACGCCTTGATAAAATAGAAAACATCGACACGCTCACCGTCCCACTAACACAAAACGGACATACTCAAGACTACATGCGCTACAAAATAACTTTTAAAGACCGTCCGAACGAGGCAAACTTCTACCGCATTATAGTAGATAAACAAATGCGACTATGGGGATACAACCACGAAGAAGGAGGAGAAGATTACCTTCACTGGACAAAGCATATCAGTTATTCATTTATCGGACGCGAAGACATAGTACTGACAGACGGTCAACCTTCCACAGGAGATGACGAAGACAACGGACTGTTCGACACAGCTAAAAACATTTATGGTGTCTTTGATGATTCGCGATTTAGAGATACCTCCTATACAATGACGGTCTACAACGATCCCGCCATCCCATACAACAACAATTACAATGGATATTATGAAGGAATGGATGTCATCATCCGTTTGTTGAGTATCACGGAAACAGAATATTACTATCTGAAAGCACTCAATCTAGTCGATTCCGACGTTTATGACGAGACAATTAACGAACCTCTCAGATATCCCAGTAATGTACATGGAGGTACGGGAATGGTAAGTATCAGCACGGAAGTATCTCAAACGGTTCGAATCAGGGAAAACACCCCGGAATGACTTGCATAAAATAAATACAGGAGCAGGATTCATAAGTAACTTTCATCTAAAAGATACCCCTGCTCCACCAATCCCCGCTTATCGGTTAATTCCATTAATACTCCCTCCCGAATCAGGACAAGTCGATTGACAACCTCTAAGACTTTTTCGTAATTATGATCAGCAATCACTATCCCTTTCTCTTCCGAATGTTTTTTTATTAATCCGATCAGTTTATCTACCAAATGAAAGGATAAATAATCGAAAGGCTCATCCAACAAGACAAATTTAGCATTGCCCAGCAAAAGCAACTTAGCTTCCAAATATCTCCGTTCACCTCCGGAAAGTTGGGAGACACGCCGTTCCATACACGACTGGGCAACTTCATCATCCTCATAAAAGTCGGGAACGACATTAGCATCCAGGTAACAGTCTACCAATTTCTTTATCTTTTCATGCTTGGGCAAGTAGCCTTGTTGCGGCAGGAAGGCTATTGTCCTTGCATGTTGGTAAGGAGCCGAAAGGACCTTACATTCATCCAACCGGATAAATTTCCGGTCTGCTTTCATTGTTCCGAAGATTATTTGCATCAACACGGATTTTCCCGTACCGTTCCTGCCGAACAATCCAATAACATCACCTGTATTTATTTTCAGGTAAACATCAGTCAGCAGTTGCCTGGTACCGAAATTCTTAATAATACTATCTATTTCAAGCAAGTGATGCATAATTTTACAATCCAAAGTACAGACCAATATACAGCAAACACAAAGACAATCAAATTCCGTTTCAAAATTCCGGAATTATAATAGAAAAAGTAGGCTTCCTTTTCAAGAAACTCCTTATAAAGCAAACTGGCAACAATTCCCCAGCCACCCAATAGATAAGGAAAAGCTTCCCAAAACAAGCTCCAGTCAGCTTTTGATACAATAAGTGCACCTAATATAGACAGCGGAACGTTTATTTTCAACGTACTGTAGAAAAACAAATAATATAGTTTTAGTCTCCGCATATATCTTACATTAATTTGACGGCTATAAATATATGAATTTAAATTAGACATCTTACTAAAAACCAGGCTTCAATTTCTGTTTTTATTCCAGATTCGCTAAAAATTTCCTTTCATTTTACGAACGTCTCCACCGACTTTAATTAGGAACAACGATCTATTTCAATTATCTTTGCAGCCAAAAACAGGCACTTACTATGTTTATCATCATCGGAATTATGCTGACAGGAATGCTTTTGGGCTTCCTGCTACGTAATAAAAGACTATCTTGGATACATAAAATAATCACTCTGCTGATATGGGTCCTGCTCTTCCTCCTCGGGATTGATGTAGGAGGAAACGAGGCTATCATCAAAGGACTGCATACATTGGGACTCGAAGCACTCATTATCACACTGGCGGCAGTGACCGGCAGTATACTTTGCGCATGGGGACTCTGGTACCTATTATATATAAGGAATAAAGGAAAGGAGACGGAAGTATGAAAGGAAGTCTGATCATCGTCTCATTTTTCATTCTCGGTACCCTTTGCGGGTTTTATCATCTGATTCCCTACGATTTTACGGATAGCAAACTAAGCTATTACGCCCTTTGCGGACTGATGTTCTGCGTAGGTATCAGTATCGGCAATGACCCCAATACTCTGAAAAGTTTCCGTTCTCTGAATCCACGTCTGATGTTCCTCCCCGTCATGACGATACTGGGCACATTGGCAGGATGCGCCGTAGCAGGCATTTTCATGAGCCAAAGAACCTCTTCAGACTGTATGGCAGTGGGAGCCGGATTCGGCTACTATTCCCTTTCGAGTATATTCATCACCGAATATAAAGGTCCGGAATTGGGAACAATCGCATTGTTATCCAACATCATGCGTGAAATCATAGCATTGCTGGGAGCCCCGTTACTCGTGAAGTATTTCGGCAAGCTGGCCCCTATTTCTGTAGGAGGAGCTACCACAATGGACACTACTCTTCCCATCATCACCCGATGTTCCGGAAAAGAATTCGTAATCATTTCTATCTTTCATGGTTTTGTAGTTGATTTCAGTGTTCCATTTCTCGTCACCTTCCTTTGCTCAATATCATTTTAACAGCAATATTCCTTAAAATTCAGTTATATTACATTTTCGTTTCCGCACACGTATTGCAAAAATGTTTCAGAATAAGGTCTTTTTGTATCAAAAAGCAGTTGATTTCTTGATTTACATCAAGAAATCAACCGAAACAAAATCTTTTCCTTTTCTTTATTTTTATGCTATAAAACATATCGCTATATTTGCATAGGTAAAAAGAAAAAACTAAGCGATTAGATCAGTTTTCAATAGGTATTAGATTTGTTTTTTAGGAATAGTTTTTAGGTATAACAATTAAAAAGTAGGTATTATGAAACGTTTAGGATTAACATTAGTGGCAGCACTCTGCCTCGCTGCTTCGACTTTTGCAGCAGGAAACCAACCTACAACTGCAAAATGGGAAGGTAACATCAACGTAAATAAATTAGGTAAATATTTGCAGTTAAACTCTGTTCAGAGCGAAGAAGTAGCAAACATCTGCGATTATTTCTCAGAACAGATGTCAAGAGCCACTACAGCCAAGAAAGATAAAGAAGCAAAATTGCGCAACGCTGTATACGGCAACTTGAAACTTATGAGAAAGACGCTCAGCGCTGAACAATATGCTAAATATGCCGCTCTGATGAACCTTACTTTACTGAATAAAGGCATCGACCTAAGTAAGTAAAATTGAATCATATAGCAAGAGAAAGGGTGGAGACCGGTCAAGTTCTCCACCCTTCTTTTTATCTCATCCCACCTGCCGGACTTTATTCCGGCAAATACATTTTCAGCATCATTTACAAGTACACCAGAATCATTTGATAGTCACCATGGTAGCCCCGAAACCATATTCCTGAAAAGAGGCATCCTGATAACGGTAATTGCTGTGTTTCCGTTTCAATTCATCAATAATGGCTTTCCGAAGCACTCCGTCTCCTTTTCCGTGAATAAACACAATTTTCTGCTCACGCTTCTCTTTATTCGCCTCTATCACTTCACGGAATTTGTCCAGTTGGTAGTTCAGAATTTCGCTGTTACTCATTCCGTGCGTATCATCAAGCAGGGAATCAATATGAAGGTCTACTTCAATAATCCCATTTTTTCCGCTCTGACCGTGGTTGGGCTTCACAATAGGTTGCGACTTGGGTTTATCCACAAACTTTTTCTGCAACAAAGCTGACTGAATCTCTTCCGCCGACACATATACCTGCTTGGCAGGCACGTCATCTTTCACAATATCATAAATCAGAGCAGGTTCTTCGAAGAAATCGGAAGCACTGAATGTATGCAGTTTATAGAATTTCACCGTATCAATCCTCAGCTCTACGCTGACAGCAGGTTTGATGGCGGCAGGCTTTCCATCCTTGAAAGCGATCAGCTGGACAGCTACCCGCTCCATTTCATTCAATACATCCTTGGTGAATTCTTCCAGTAACAGTTTGGTATTCGGCTCTACCAGTCCATGTGAACGGTTGTTCCAAGCCTTTCCTTCCGCACTCAGATAAGTATAATACAGATAGTAATTGCTGTCATTCACCAAATATGCCTCGAAAGGAGTAGTCATCATCGCTTTGGCATCTTCGGGCACATAAGCCAAAAACACATTCAACGTATCACCGCCACGCACTTCCGGCTGGCGCTGTATAACCGGCATTTCCGGTTTGACCGGCTTCGCGGGGTCCTCCTGCTTCGGAGCTGTCGCGGCAGGCTTGCGTTTTATATTGTAATCATCCGCCTCAATCACGACACATTCACGTATCGGCATCGGGATATCAAAACCATCCGCATCTTCCACCAGTACAAAGTCTTTTCCTTTGAATCCTGTTACGATTCCACCGCCTACCTCACTGAGGAAACGCACCTTATCTCCTATTTTCATTATTGTATCTCCTATTAAAATTCAAACTTAAAACGGGTAACAAAGATAGGGATTTATATGAAAATACAGTAACTTTGCCGCAAAATATAACGGAACGATTCTCGTCCCCCATTAACGACAAGACCGATGAAAGAACTTATTAAAGTCATAGCTTTTGATGCAGACGACACGCTGTGGAGTAACGAACCTTTTTTTCAGGAAGTGGAAAAACAGTATACGGATTTGCTGAAACCGTATGGCACCTCCAAAGAAATCTCAGCCGCCTTATTCCAAACAGAAATGAATAATCTGCAAATTTTGGGATATGGCGCCAAGGCGTTTACCATTTCAATGGTCGAAACAGCATTACAGATCAGCAACGGAAAGATTGCAGCCGACATTATTCGGCAAATTGTTGATTTAGGGAAATCCTTGTTGAAAATGCCTATCGAATTACTGCCGGGAGTCAAGGAAACGCTGAAAACGCTGAAAGAAACGGGAAAATACAAGTTGGTAGTAGCTACAAAGGGAGATTTGCTGGACCAGGAGAATAAGCTGGAACGTTCGGGATTATCTCCTTACTTTGACCATATCGAGGTGATGTCCGACAAGACGGAAAAAGAATATCTCCGGCTATTGAGTATTCTGCAAATAACTCCTTCCGAACTTTTGATGGTCGGCAATTCTTTTAAATCGGATATTCAGCCGGTCTTATCTTTAGGTGGATACGGAGTACATATTCCTTTTGAAGTCATGTGGAAGCATGAAGTAACGGAAACGTTCGCACACGAACGCTTGAAACAGGTGAAAAGACTCGATGATCTGCTATCTTTACTTGGATAAATACTCTATCTGGATAAATCCCGGATAAATTCAAGGAATATTACAGCAATTTCATCAGCTCCGCTGCCCGACAGGCTTCTATCGAATTGCCGACAGAAAGTTTTTCCAAAATATTCTGTCGGTGGCGGTTGACCGTATTCACACTGATATAAAGAGTCGCTGCTATTTCTTTACTCGACAGCCCTTTCCGTATGCAGCGCAGTATTTCCTTTTCGCGTTCTGAAAGGATATTGCGGTGCTCTTCCGAAAGGGATAATGTTTCTACTTCCCCACGTTCCATCTGGGTTATCGTAGCATAAATGCCTTGTTCCGGCCGTTGGTCGGCAGATAAGGAATAAAGGCAGAAGATCAGCCAGACATTGCCGGCAGGGGTGTTCTGCATGATTTGCACAAGGTTGTCAATGTATTGATAAACGCCTTTTTCATTCATCATACGCAGTCTGCATCTGCCCCGATATTTCAGCCGTTCGCCGGGAGACATGGAAAAAGTCTTCTGGAAAAACTTGTATTCCATCAAACGCTTTTCTACCAAATCTTCCGGATGAATGCGCCGGTAGATACAATCTTCGTCCATCGAATCAATTACGCTTAAAGCCGCCTCTTCGGGAGTAAGTCCCAGGAAATTCGCCCACGGATGGACAGTAACGTAACTTTTCCGGTTCGAAAGATCGGAAATGACAGCACACCCTCCATTAACTTCCGTCAATGAGCGGACAAACTGCTGGTGTTGTTCCACTATTCCATTATCCAGTGCTTCGTGCGCTGTCGGATGCGTAGCATAGACTTCATCAATTTCTTTTTGTAGTACGTCCATCGTATAAAATGGTTATTATTCAGTATTGTCGCAAGGACAGGCATGACCTATCTTTGCACCACAAAGATAAATAAATAAGAAACGAACATGAAACATTTAAAAATCAAAATCATGTCAATCGCGTTATTGGCGGCAGCAACTTCTTCTATGGCACAAAGTCTGGACAAAATGAACTGGCTGAATGAGCCTCAGCAATGGGAAATAAAAGAAGGCAAGGCTTTAGTGATGGACGTTCCGGCGAAAACCGATTTCTGGCGGATTTCCCACTACGGATTTACGGTAGACGACGGACCTTTCTACTATGCTACTTATGGCGGAGAGTTTGAGGTGAAAGTGAAAATAACCGGCAATTATGTGACTACTTTCGACCAAATGGGATTGATGTTACGCATCGACCACGAGAACTGGATAAAGGCAGGGGTAGAGTACGTAGACGGCAAACAGAATGTAAGTGCCGTAGTCACCCACCGCACCAGCGACTGGAGTGTAGTGCAACTGCCGGATGCTCCTCGTTCTTTATGGATTAAAGCGGTCCGCCGACTGGATGCAGTGGAGATTTTCTTCTCCCGCGATGATAAGGAATATACGATGATACGTACTTGCTGGTTGCAGGATAATTGTCCGGTTATGGTCGGATTAATGGGAGCCTGCCCGGACGGAAAGGGATTCACGGCCACATTCGAAGAATTTAAGGTAACTTCTTTGGCAGATCAGCGGAGACTGGAATGGGCTAAAAAACAAGCCGGCAAATAAAGAAAGACAGTTCTTCCAACAAGCTCCCTTAGATGGCGGAGCAAAATGATGGTACACAATCACACTTCGCGGACAGTCTTGTTGAGCCAATCAATAGCGATTCACTCAGAACAATTACCCTTTAGGGAGATATATGGCTAAACAAGTATTCCATCAGCCAAAATGATCGTCATTCTTGGCTATTTTCTTCCGTTGCACCTAGGTACAACAATTGTCTCACCTTGGTTAAACAACTGAAGCACCTAGGTGACTCTTTCGTCTCACCTAGGTGCAACGAAAAAAAATCGCTATTTATGTGATTAATGAGTAACTATCGTCGGCTAATGGATAGTAACAGAACCCGGTTCCATATCCTAACGGAACTTTCCACTAAACACTCCCACTTTACCAGTGTCCCATCAAGCTATTTTCCCAAAAAACGGGCAAACTTCTGCCGCTCCCGTTCCAACGTTTCTTCATCCATATCGGCCACCTGTCTGAACCATGAATATTTCAGGTCGACACTTTTCTTCTTTTCCGATTTATCCCAGTTTCCTATGACCTGACCGTTATGAAGGACAATCGGAAAGAACAGTCCGTTGTTAGTAAACGCTTTGGGATAATGTTCAAGGGGCAGAACATCCGTCCGGTCTTTATATCCCAGCAGATATTCATCATAGGAGGGCAAAAGATGTATATGTCCCGACAGTTTGCCACGAGTCCGGCAGGTGTCATGAATATACCATGTCTGTTCTTTCCATTGTTCGGTTGTCAGTTCCGAAGCAATCAGATAAACAGCCTGTTTTGCATCCGAAACCGGCAGCCCCGACCACCAAATGAAATCCTGCAAAACTGCCGGAGAATGGCTACGGAAATAACTCCGTGCCAAGCGCGCCAAAGACTCGTCTTTCGTCAGTTCGGGCATCGGCGGAACCCGTTCTTCCAAAAGTGCGTACGTGCATTTGCTTCCTCTGTCCTCGCCACTACAAATGATGCCTTCCTGCTCCGCACGTGCCATAAAGCGAGTCATACGGTGATTGTCCGCCACAATCCCCGAACGGTTAAAGTGTTCGGCAATCTCTTGTTTTGTCAGGCTTTTCTTTCCACAAAGAATCTTCTCCAACAGGTCATGCGCTTTCGTATAGAGTTCGTTTGGGATGTCCAGATCATATCCTTTCGCAAAAGAATCATTTGCCGAAATAATACGTTGCGCGGAAAGTTTCAGCATCCAGCGGATATCCTCTGCCGCCACCAGATGCCACGTAGGACGCATCACATGAGTCCTCAGAATTTCTCCCTCACGCAACGCCTTCTCTACTGTTTGAATTGTAGCCGATTTCAGACGCATCCCTACTGCCCACTTCACCATGGAATAGTTCTGTGCCTGCATGGCTCCCATCCAAGACACCAACTCTTTAGGTTCACGGAAAAGTGGATTTAATAACTGCTGATTCAGCAAACGGATATTCGGTATATTCATAAATTAGTTATTTTATTTGCCACAAATATAAAGTTTCTTCGCAAACTATTCATTATAAACTGTTAATTGATAAACCAAATATCAGCAGAAACATCGGTACAGATATTATTTCAACTCTCTCAATAAGAGTCAGAAGCTGTTGGAAGTCTCCGAATAAATCTCTACTTTTGTACTCCATAACAAAGAATATACTTAGAATGATGCTCTATAAACTTATTTCCCCTTCCATGGTAAAGGCAACAATCCAGTTGCCAGCTTCCAAAAGTATCAGCAACCGTGCACTCATCATCAATGCGCTGGGTAAAGGCATTTATCCACCGGAAAACCTGTCCGATTGCGATGATACCCAAGTCATGATAAAAGCCCTGACCGAAGGTAAAGAGACTATAGACATCATGGCAGCCGGAACCGCCATGCGTTTCCTGACCGCTTATCTGAGTGCCACTTCGGGAGAACGGATTATCACAGGCACCGCCCGTATGCAGCAACGCCCGATACAGATTCTGGTCAACGCCCTTCGCGAGTTGGGAGCTGAAATAGAGTACACCCATAACGAAGGATATCCGCCTCTTCGCATCAAGGGCGCAGAGCTGAAAGGAAATGAAATCACGCTGAAGGGAAACGTCAGTTCACAGTATATATCCGCCCTGCTGATGATAGGTCCTGTGCTCAAAGACGGACTGACACTGCACTTGACAGGAGAAATCATTTCCCGTCCTTATATCAATCTGACACTGCAATTAATGCAGGACTTCGGAGCAAAGGCGGCATGGACTTCGCCCAGCAGCATCTCCGTAGCTCCGCAACCGTATCAGAGTGTCCCCTTCACCGTAGAAAGCGACTGGAGCGCTGCTTCTTACTGGTATCAGATTGCCGCTTTGTCTCCGGAAGCAGAGATTGAACTGTTGGGATTATTCCGCAACAGTTATCAGGGAGACAGTCGGGGAGCGGAAGTATTCTCTCGTTTGGGGATCACGACGGAGTTTACTCCCCAAGGCGTAAAGATCAAAAAAACAGGCAAGGCACCGGAACGACTGGAAGAAGACTTCGTTGACATTCCGGACCTGGCACAGACGTTCGTTGTAACTTGCGCTTTATTAAATATCCCTTTCCGCTTCACAGGCTTGCAGAGTCTGAAAATAAAGGAAACAGACCGCATCGCCGCATTGAGAACCGAACTTAAAAAGCTGGGATACCTCATCGAAGAAGAAAATGACAGCGTATTGATGTGGAACGGCGAACGTTGCGAACCGGAAGCGGTTCCTGTGATTGCGACCTACGAAGACCACCGGATGGCGATGGCATTCGCACCGGCAGTAATCACCTTCCCTAAGCTGCTGATTGCTGACCCGCAAGTTGTTTCCAAATCGTATCCCGGTTATTGGGAGGATTTGAAACTTGCCGGATTCCAAGTGATAAACGAAGGTTAATCATTGTCGTACTGTGGAAGATTTCAATAAATATACTTCCCATATCAACTATTCCCCTATTGTAGATTTTACATTACAGCAGGGAAAAGAGACTTCTTATAAAAAAGGAGAGTACTTTGTACGGCAAGGAGAAGCCTGTAAGATCATGGGATTTGTTGTTTCCGGCTCTTTCCGCTATTGTTGCGTCAACAGTCTGGGCGAAAGCAGCATTGTCGGATATACATTCGACCATTCTTTTGTCGGGAATTATCCGGCTTTCCAGTTGCAGGACCAATCAAATGTAGATATTCAAGCGTTATGCGACTGTACGGTGTATGTGATCAACCATTCCCAACTGGCAGATTTCTACGACATTAACAACGACCACCAAAAACTGGGACGCCGGATTGCGGAAACTCTTCTGTGGGAAATATATGATCGGATGATCTCCATGTACAGTCTGACACCGGAAGAACGTTATCTGGATATTATCAACCGCTGTCCCGACCTGCTGAAACTGATTACTTTAAAAGAACTTGCCTCCTATCTCCTGATTCGTCCGGAAACATTGAGCCGCATCCGGAGAAAAGTAGTTCGGAAGTAAATTCTTGATTTCAATCAAGATTTTATTCAGACTCCTCCCCTACCTTTGCAGGCAAACATAGTCTATTTTAATTCATGAAGAAAATAATAATTGTAGGCGCAACCTCCGGCATCGGTCGTGGATTGGCAGAACAGTATGCCCGTGAAGACTACCTTATCGGCATCACCGGTCGCCGTGAGAATCTATTAAAAGAAATTTGCGCACAAGATAAAGATAAACTATTCTATCAGGTATGTGACATCACTCACACAGAAACGACCCTTTTATCACTGGAAACGCTTGTACAAGAAATGGGAGGCATGGATATGCTGATTATCTGTGCCGGAACGGGGGAACTGAATCCGCAGCTCTCCTATCAGCTCGAAGAACCGACCTTATTGACCAACGTAGTGGGATTTACCAATATCGCCGACTGGGGGTTCCGGTACTTTGAACAGCAGAAAGGCGGGCATCTGATTAACATTTCCTCAGTAGGCGGAACACGCGGCAGCGGTGTAGCACCAGCTTATAATGCTTCAAAAGCCTATCAAATCAATTACATGGAGGGACTGCGGCAAAAGGCGGCAAAGCTACCCTTTGCTGTCTACACCACTGACATCCGTCCGGGATTTGTAGATACAGCGATGGCGAAAGGAGAAGGATTGTTTTGGGTTACTCCTGTCGATAAAGCCGTAAAACAAATCAAAAAGGCTATATCAGACAGGAAAAAAGTCGCCTTTATCTCCAAAAGATGGAAATATGTGGCATGGTTATTCAAACTGATTCCTTCCGCCCTTTATTGCAAGATGTAAAACAGCCTTTCAGTGAGGCTGAGTTACCATGAAGCTTCATTGGCCATCTTCCACATATTAAGAAAAGAAGCCTTGGTGATTTCCACTATCTTATCCCAGTTTAACCGGTCAGCATGATCGGATGGCTGGTGATAATCGGGATGTCCGTCCGTATGATACCAGATAATAGGAATACCTGCTTTGGCAAACGTTCCATTGTCACTGCCCCCTACCGGATTGTCCCAGGCACGATAGTCCGGTTCCAACTGTAAACCATACTTCTTAATATCCTTTTTCAGCCAGTCTCCAAAAGAGGGGTGAGCAGCTGTATAGAAATAGACGACATGTTTCGGTTGTTCCGGCTTATTGTTGCGACCTATCATATCAAAGTTGAGATATCCCTTGATCTGCGAAACAAAAGGGCAAGTCTGTACAAAATATTTAGAACCGAGCAATCCCTTTTCTTCTCCGTCCCAAAAGGCAAAGATTACATTTCGCTCCGGTTGTTGTCCGCTTGCAAGAAATGCCCGGGCAATCTGCAATACAGCCGAGACACCGGAAGCATTGTCATCCGCGCCGTTATAAATCTGATCTCCGTCAAGTGCCGGGTCTATCCCCAAATGGTCAAAGTGAGCGCCTACGATGACATATTCCTTCATATTCTTACCGGGAATCATAGCCAGTACGTTCCTCATAGATAGTTTTTGATGAACTTCCTGTTTCAGCTTCGCTACAGAGTCCGGATGAACTTCCAGACGTCCTTTCTTCTGACGCTCTTTGCGGTAAGCATCAAAAGGCTGGAAGTAGCTTTCGTTCAGAGGTTGGATTCCCATCCATTGTAAGATAGATGCTATATACTCAGAGGAGACATACGAACCGTGGAATCCGGCTTCACGTCCCTGTAATTCATCACTTGCAAGGAAACCGATTGTTGCTTCGGCAGAAGAACGGTTGATCGTGTTCAAGCCTTTTTCTACGGGAGACTGTGCAAAAGTTACTGTTCCTACAAGTATTAATCCGAATAATATAATTCTTTGTTTCATCGTGGTATATAATTTAGAGTCCATGTTACAAAAGTACGAAAAGAACACAGAATCTATCCTTAAATACAAAAAAAGAGTAAGCAGTTGCCATCTTTTATAAGATTTGGCTGCTCACTCTTTCTACAAACTATTAAGACCTTGTTATCCTGTCAATCTTTCCTTATTTTGAAAAAGGAGACATGCGGAAAGCATATTTATAAACTGTATTCTTCTGAATTTCATAAGCGGGACGGGGACCCGGTCCGCAACTGGCATTACCCAGACCACGCTGTATGCAATCCAGATTCAGCACCACCTCCGCACGATAAATATCAGGCAAGGCATGACCGTACTTGATTTCAAACAAGTCCTTATCCGTATAGTGCAAAGCACTGAAATCAAATGTATCGGCAGCAGTAATCTTGATTCCTTTACCTGCTTTATTGGTCAAAGTCAGCCAGCGGGTATCACAACGCCCACCCATCGTCTGAGAACGGGCATAACTCTCTTTCATATCATTGACAGCAGACTGGTATTTGCCGACATAAGCCGCATTCTTCCGATCCCGATAATTTTCTATCGGACCGCGACCATACCATTCCAACTGCTCCAACGAAGGATTAAAGAAGGCCTGTAACGACAGACGGGGAAGATTAAAGTCATCATTCGTTGTAAAAGAAGCATCCACATCTATTTCACCATTACCATACAAACGGTAAATCAATGTATAAGGCACTTTCACATCTCCGACGGTTTCCTGCAACTGAATCGTTACAATTGCCGACTGATTATCTTCCGAGCATTTCCAGTCGAAACTGATTACCTCCGTTTGGGTATCCTGCCATTTACGCACATCGTTATTGATAAAACGGAACGTATTCAGCGACCATCCTTCACGCAGATGAAGCATATTATCGCCATTATAACGGATACCGGTCAACTTGCCTTCTTTCTTATCAAAGGTGATTTCTACACCGGGACGGCGGAAGAACAAATAACGCTTCTCCTCTTCCACCACCTTAAACAGAGATTCTTTAGATGAGGCGGAAACTGCTACCGGCTGTAGCCCGGTATTCGGGGATTTTTGAAGCAAAAGTTGTTCCGTAGCTACGATATGTCCGGCTTTTGCCCATACGCAATCCTTCTTTAGTTTTATTTCAAGGTTCAAATAATATTCACCTTCTGAAGTTAAATAGCGGGAATAAGGTATCTGCACCGCACGATGCTCTCCAGGCTTACCATCGGGTAGGCTGAACTCTTCTTCCGCTATCGGCACACCATCTTTCAAAATCACATAGCGCAGATTAAAATCATGCAGATTCAGGAAAGCATAGCGGTTACGAACGCCGATACTGTTTTCAGCATTCGGTTCCAATGTGATATATTGGTAGACTTTCTTCACTTCCCACAACTTAGGAGTAACCTGACGATCAGCCGTCACAATCCCGTTACAACAGAAATCATTGTCGTTAGGGCGATCACCGAAGCTGCCTCCAAAATAATAATGATCGGCAGGCTGTCCGGGCATATTAATGCCCTGATCCACCCAATCCCAGATGCATCCTCCGATCATACGTTTCGAATGATGCTCAATATAATCCCAGTATTCTTCCAAATTACCGATGGCGTTGCCCATCGCATGAGCATATTCACAAAGGAAATAAGGCTTGTTACGGGGTTGCTCGTCCTGTTCGATCATACTTTCAATCGAAGGATACATACGGGAATCCATATCGGCCACATCGTTCATTCCTTCATAATGGATATAACGGTCGTCTATCGCTTTGGCCGCCTGATAGGTAGCCTCAAAATTACGACCACCACCGGACTCATTGCCCATTGACCAGAAAATGACCGAAGGATGATTCTTATCCCGTTCCACCATACGCACCATCCGGTCGACGTAAGCTCCTTCCCAACTTTCACGGTTTGACAGCGACATATTGCCGTGACACTCAATATCGGCCTCATCCATGACGTACAAGCCATAATAATCATACAGCGAATACATCTTCGGATCGTTCGGATAATGACTGGTACGAATCGTGTTGAGATTGAAACGCTTAAAGAGAAGAATGTCCTCTATCATACTTTCCACCGGAACAGCTTTTCCAAACTGCGGATGTATGTCATGCCGATTGGCTCCTTTAAAAAGGATCAATGCATTGTTGATATACACCTTATTATTCCGGATCTCTATCTTACGGAAGCCATATTGCTGGCTCGTCGCTTCAAGCACATTGCCTGCGGCATCAAGCAGTTCCAGTTGGACGGTATACAGAGAAGGAGTCTCAGCACTCCATAACCGAGGGTCGCGAATCGTAGTCGTACCTTCACAGACGTTTTCCTGTCCACCAGTTATCTTACCGGTAGGTATGATAAACGAACTCACAGGCTTTCCTTCCGTATTCAGCAAAGAGACACGTACGGTAGCTTCCTGTACTTTCTTTCCGTAATTATGCACATCCGTTTTCACTTTCAGTTCCGCTTTATCCAGACGGTCGCTGATCTGAGAAGTCAGGTGAATGTCACGTAGACGAACTTTCGGACTGGCTACCAAATAAACATCCCGATGAATACCACTTAAACGGAACATATCCTGATCTTCAAGGAAACTGCCGTCACACCAGCGGTAAACTTCCACGGCAACCGTATTATTACCCGCTTTGACGTAAGGAGTGATACGAAATTCTGCATCATTACTGGACCCTTGCGAATAACCGACTTTCTTACCGTTGATCCATACATAAGCTGCACTATAAATTCCATCGAAATGGATAAAGACTTCTTTGTCTTTCCAGTCGGCAGGAAGAGCAAATTCACGGCGATAAGATCCTACCGCATTCGGCTCTTTCTCTACAGTATATCCACGCTGCCCCTGTATAAAAGGAGGATTGTTACGGATGGGATAAGTAATATTGGTATAAATAGGTGTACCATATCCGTGCATCTCCCAGTTGGAGGGAACAGGAATCTCTTTCCAGCCAGAGACATCATAACTCGTTTTATAGAAATCCACCGGACGTTCCGAAGGTTGTTTCACCCAGTTAAACTTCCAGTTTCCATTCAACAGCAGATAACGGGAAGAGCGGGTACGCTCCCAAGGACGGGTATAAGCGGGATCCGCCTTCATCTCTTCCGAATTGGCGAAAGGAATAAATGTAGCCCTGCCTTCTTCTTTATTGATTGCATAGATACGTTCATTTTCCCAGTCATTATGACTCGTTGTTTTCAAGGCTTCCGCCACTACTTTCAGATTCGATTTCCGTATCTGCCACTGCTGGTTACTTTTCGAAGCTTCCGGTTCTAACTGAAAGACAGGCTCTCCGACCAGTCCGGCATCAGGAAATCCTAAGTTATAGCCAGTCCCGACATTGGTTAATACGTAATTTCCATTCGGCAAAGCCGTTATTTTCCATTGCTGATTCGGATTTTTAGGGTCTGCCGACCATTGAATCACGGAACATTCTACTTTTCCTTTACCACTATTATCTACATTCATTTGAGTCAAGGGACTGGTTATCGTATAACATCCCTCTTGTTCGCATGGAATCAGGTTCCAGACCTGCGATTCTTTGTCTGCCTCCTGCTTACTGATAAATATTTTCGTATTCGTATCCAGACTCTCCTGATTGTCCAGCACTAATCCGTTGACCGTATGGATTTCATATCCTTGCTTCGGATCAAACTGCTGCGCCACAACCGCAGAGGCGGAAAACGACAGTGCAATCAATGCACTTCCCAAGATTTTTAATCGTTGCATCATTTAGTAGTCTAATTTATATTATAATTTGAAAACCGGTGACTGTTTATATACGCCAAAAGTATGGATAGCCGGACAAGCCTTACCGTCCTGAATACGCAAACGTACCTGCTTTGCTTTCACCGGTGCCAGACGTACAATCCATTTATGACCAATGGCCTGCTTGTCCGTCGCCTCCGGAATTGTGATCCAGTTTTTGCCATCAACAGTGTACTCCACACTCCACTTCGTCGTCCGATGTCCCAATTCGATAACTTCTTCGATCATCAGACAATCAAACTCAATAGTTTTGGGCAAGGTAAAAATTATATCCGCTTTTACCTCTCCGTCTTTTCCGGCAAAATAAGTGTTTTTCTCATTGTCCAGCATTTTTTCCGGACTATACTTTGCGCCCCGTACATTGGTCGCTTTCACTTTGGCTCCTCTCAACAGATTCGTACTGAAAGTCTCATCAATCCCCTGTTTTAACAAGGCGGCGTGCAGCGAATCGGTCGAATGAATCAAACCACGTCTGTCGGGCGGGAAATTCAGAAGCAATACACTATTACGCCCCACGGAGGTACAGTAGATATCCCAAAGTTCACGGACACTCTTCACACGGCTATCCTCTTCGGCATGATAGAACCAGCTGGGACGTATTGAAACATCTGTTTCTGCCGGAATATACGCATCACCATCCAGCATACCCTCATTTAAACCTTTGTAATACTGAGCTTCATCACGAATAGCTACTGAGTCAGTCGTCGCCCAACAAGGATCACCCGCTTCTCCCGCTTCATTCCCCATCCAGCGGACATCAGCAAACGGATAAGAATTCTTTGTACCGAAGATAACGCAATCCGGCTGTTTTTCACGGACAATCTTATACCAATGACGATAAACAGGCGTTGTCAATTCGTCGGCTCCCGCGCCGTCCCACCATGTTTCCCATATCTTACCGTAATCACTCATCAGTTCGCCAAGCTGGTGGGCATAATATTCCTTGTAGCGTTCGGTCGTATATAAAGGTGAAAGGTGTTCGTGACGGTCATGAGGTCCCAGATAGATTCCTGCCTTCAATCCATACTCTTCACAAGCATCGACAAACTCGCGGACTACATCTCCTTTACCGTTCTTCCACGCTGCATTCTTCACACTATAATCTGTGTACTTGCTAGGCCACAAGCAAAATCCGTCGGCATGCTTGGCAGTCAGAATAGCAGCGGGAATCCCCGCTGCTTTTAATGTCTGCATCCACTGCCTGCAATCCAGGGCTGTGGGATTGAAAATTGCCGTACTTGCCTTCCCGTCACCTTCATTCACATATTCTTCAAATGTATTGATTCCAAAATGAAAGAAAGCAATCATCTCCCGATTGTACCATTCAAGTTGACGGGCACTCGGAACCAACCCGCAAGGAGCTGGTGCTTGTTGAGCTATGACCGGCAGAGAACTGAATGCAGCAACTGCCGATGCAACTAATACTTTTATGTTCATAATAAATAACTTACGAGTATATTCGTTTATTTAGGACCCAGATTTTGTTTCACCAGCTGCACGAATTGATCGACCGGAACAACACGCACATTGTCATTCAATCCATCAATGACGGTTTTGATACTTTGCTGGTTCTTTGTCCAGCAATGTACAAATACAAAAGTATATCCGTCGGCACTATGCGGATTGGCAGAGCGGCTATTGATCTGAGAAATGACAGTCGATTCTTCACCTCTGTTCGAGCCACCGTCGATGCCTTCCCATAATACGCTTCTCTGCTCAATCACCGGCTTGCCATTATCCGAAAATTTGATTCTTCCATCCCCTTTTTCTCCATATCCTGTGTAGAAAATCGCATCGATATTAGGCTGAGCCAGATACTTATTGTAAACTTTCGGATTATCCATAATCTTCTGATCCAGAATATTACAGATATTCAAGCCTGACTTATCGACATACTCATTCAACTTAGCCAGATAATCGTCCAGGTCGGCATCCGACATCTTACTCGGGAATATATAGCTGCTGCCACTCGGACCCGCTACAAAGTAATCGCCTTCTTTGCTATTCTCATAGTACCAGCGTAAAGCAGCCGGAGCCAAATCGTACAGAGAAGGTGAAATGGTATATCCGAGTGGGAATTGACCGTGCAGGTCATGATCCATGTATCCTTGTTGCCCCCAAAGGTTAAACGCAATATTATCACCGTCACTGACGAGGAATGTCACATAGTGCACATTCTCTTCGGTAACCACTTCTTTAGTTGCCGGACGCTGTTTCAGTCCTGTTGTATCATATATACTACTCAACGTGGCCAGATTAGCCGCCTGATCGGTCGGCAACATAGAAACACCCAATTGAGAAGCATTATTCACCATGCCCCATTCATCCAGATCATAATAACCGAAACAATAAGCTCCTTTATCCAGATCTTTCAGTATAGAAGTACGCCATGACCAATCCCTGCGTGCATTGTAGTCATAAAAAGCAAAAGCATTGGTCATTGTGATATAATCGCGCAGGTGATGGAAGATTTCCGGTTTCATATCGGCTGCAAGACTCTTGTCCAACTGGTCTTTATAATTCTCGTACAACCACTTCTCATCATAAGACCTTACGTCCATAAGTTCGGTTGTCACTCCCATTGCCTTTACCTTATCGACAAGAGATTCCGGTACCGCAATCCCCCGAAGCAACCCACATAAAGAAGTAGCTACATTGATCGAATGAGATTGTCCTTCCGAATAAGGCGTATAGACAATATACCCCTTGATCACTCCGGTTTCTACATAATGCTGTACCAACGGAGCCAAAGCATTATAAGTATTTACCGGAATTCCGTACTTATTCTGCATCTGCTTCAACCATACGGAAGAAGGACCTCCTTCATTGATATAAACCTGATCGCCCGTCACTCTTGCCGCAAGCCCTGCCAAAGTGGAAAGAATTACTTTCTCGCCATCATTCAGTCCTGTGATGGAAATAGAATTCAGGGATTTCAGTTCACGACCTTTCAGATGCATAAATCCCCTGTCCAGCGGTTCTGCCGGATCTATCAGCCCATCACCCGGTTCTTCACCCGGACCTCCCGGATTCTCGGTAGACGGAGTATATTTAGGAACGACCACACCTGCCGTCGGATCTTCCATACAGGAGATTAACAGACAGAACGTCAAAAGTATATAAATGTATTTTTTCATGGTAATCGTTTTTTCTGTTATTTAATAATAGAAATCGCATTAATCTCTGCTACCGCTGTTGCCCATTTGCCACTATACACGGCAGTTATTGTCAGACGGAAATAACGTGCCTGCTTAAATCCCGGAAAATAGGAACGGAATTCCTCTTTTGCCCCCGCAGGAAGGTCGCTGTAAGTTCCTGCCGACTCCCACTTCGAGCCATCCAGACTGGTTTCCATCGTCATCTCCTGCGGCCATGCTTCACCATGATCTCTGGATACATACTGAAAGCCCAGCATTTTCACTTCCTGCCCCATATCTACTACGATATGATGTGGTGGCTGAGGCTCGTTGCCTTTCCATTGTGTATGCCAGAAAGTTCCTTTCAGTCCGTCAAAAGCGTGGATAGCGTGACCGTTATCCGACCCTTCGCCGCTCGTCTCTTCCGAAGAAACTTCTACTACCTGCCATGCACTGCGGTCGGCCAATGGCATCGCCCATACATCCTCCGCACCACTCAAAAGGTAATATACTGTCTGCTGAATATGATCCGCCTGCGCACCTTCTACCGAAGTGATAGTGACCGGCAACAAATAAGAATCAAACGGCTGGATTTTTCCCTGTGCATTTACCGTAAGCACCAGATCGGCAGAAGAACTCTCCCCGGCCGGAATCACAGTTTCTGTTGTCAGCGTATAGCAATCGGAAGGAAGCAAAGGATAGTCTGTCCCACACAAAGAATTATACTCCTGCACCTTCGCCTCATCCACAGTCAACTGTACCTTTACATCTCCTCCCACTTCCTTACCGGAACGGGTCACATAGTCACTGGCAGTCACAGCCACATGAAATACTTCTCTCAGTTCTTCACCCAAATCGAAGTTTTTAATCTGCAAAGTTTTGGCTTCCGGAATATATACTTTACAAACATCATCATCACTACATCCACTCAGCAAGGCAAACGAACAAAGTACCGCACTTGCCGCCATGACAAATCTATTTAGTTTCATACGAATAATCTTTCAAGGTTTACATTCTTTATTAATATCCGGGATTCTGCCCGTTTACCCATCCGTCTTCACCACCATTTTGCTCGCGGATCACCGGATTCTTGTCTATCACATACTGCGGAATGGGCTGATAATACATACGTGGCAGGAAGGTACGTTTACCAACTTCATGATAATTGTATTCCCACACACCATCTCCATTGGTATCTTCTATTTTCATACCGCCAATCGGTTTATTCATCACTCCGTTTTCACCATCACAAATCTTCCAGCGAAGAATGTCCCACCAACGCTTATCTTCAAACGCCAGTTCTATGCGACGATCTCTCCGAATGATTTCCCGCAACTGATTCTCTGTGATTCCCTGCGGATAAGTATCGTTGATAGAAGGCATATTATCTCCACGTGTTCTCACCATATCCAAATATTCGATGGCAGTCGGTTTATCTCCGGCTTCCAAAGAAGCTTCTGCATACATCAGCAACACATCTGCATAACGGAAGAAAATATAATTTGCCATTCCGTTGCTCATTTGCAGATTGTCCGCTCCATTCACGGATTCGTCAATCGTCTTACGAGTATAGTATTCCGTATTCGTAACGTCACTATCCGAAGAAGTATCAATCTCATTGGGACTACCTACGCCTACACGAGTGATAATCTCTTCCCCCTGCCACATGGATCCGTCATACAGGATGCTCTGGTAGAAGCGTTTCTCACGATTTTTATAAGGATTATTCTTATTGTAACCGGATGCAGGGTCAGTGATAGGCAATCCGTTTGCCATGCAATAGTCGTCAACCAGTTCCTGTGTAGGCTGCATATTTCCCCAACTGGACTGTACTCCTTTTACAAACACCGGACCGAACAGGCCTTCACGACGCCCGCCATTCTGCTTAGACATCTGGAAGTCGAAGATCACTTCATCGTTATTGTTGGTAGCTTCTGTCCAAAGGTCAAGAATAGTCGGTTGCAGACGATAGACCTGCAAGTCAATTACATCTTTCAAGGTAGCCGCAGCTGCTTCCCAGCGTTTCTTGTCTTTGCCCGGATTACGCAATTCACTGGCATGGAACAGTTCCACCCATCCTTTCAGCGTCAGAATTGCTCCTTTGGAAGCACGTCCCAGATCGGAACCGCTACGACGTGGAGGAAGATCATCTTTAATCTCGTCCAACTCTTTGTCGATAAACTCAAATGTTTTCTGTGCAGTCTCACGCGGATAAAAGATATCCGTACTCACGTTATTATCCAGCACTTCCGTAATGATAGGCACACCACCGTACGCCATCCAGAGATAATGATAGAACCAGGCACGCAAGAAACGCGCTTCTGCAAGACGTTCTTTCTTATAATCTGCCGAGAAATCGGATTCTGTTACTTTTGTAATGAACAGATTACAGGAGCGGATACGTTCATACTGTCCTTTGGCGTCGTCATTGTTCTGACGTCCCCATTTCCACATATCCCAAGGGCCGGGTATCCAACTGGTAGGAGATAATGCTCCGGTATAAATCGTTGTACGGGCATTCATCCATTCCGCACCTACGTATGAATTATCCGAATATTGATCCAGATTCTGTGTTTCATTGTTCAGATGCGGCAACTGATTATAGATATCATTCAGAAACATATCGGCATTTTCTTCCGATCCCCAAACCGTTGTATCTCCAAAACGGTCTTTCGGCTCTATTTCAAGCCAGTCTTCACAGGCAGACAACAAGGCTAATGAGCCTGCCAGGCAAACTGTTTTTATTATATTATGTATTCTCATATTCTATCTTGTTATGATGGTTAACTAATTAAAAAGTAATATTCAAACCAAAAGCATATACAGCCTGCTGCATATAGTATTTACCATTAGCGGATTTAGCTTCCGGGTCAATCAATTCTTTCATAAACGGAGTCCATGTCCAGAGGTTTTGTCCGGAAGCATATACACGGGCAGAGCTGATACCAATAAAGTTCAGTGCCGAACGAGGCAAGGTATAACCGATTTCAATACTCTTCAAACGGATATAAGTAGCATCACGTACCCACCACGAAGAAGGTTGACGATGGTTATTCACCGTTACTTCACTGGTCAGACGGGGATAAGGTGCGTTCGTGTTATCCGGCGTCCAGTGATCACTGAATTGTAACTTAGTAGCCGAACCGGAATCAAAGAAAGGCATTACCAAAGTCTCCCCCAATGAAATGCTGGTACGGGTAGCCCCTTGAATCAATGCGTTCAGGTCGAAGTTCTTCCATTGGACAGTAGGAGCCAGACCGAAAATAATTTCGGGCGCCCAGTTAGAGAAGCCGATCACTGTCTGGTCGTGTTCGTCAATCTTTCCATCAGGCACGCCGTTAGGACCGCTTAAATCTTCGTAGCGCAAATCACCCGGATATACCTGTCCCCAAGGTTGAGTAGCGATGCCGGCCTTTAAGGAACCGTCAGGATTGAAGTCGTCATAAGTAAAGTACCCCAAAGCATTGTATCCGAACATTGTTCCGTCGGGACGTCCTGTTCTGCGACGATTCGGATTATTGAAGGTGGCTTCCGTCTCAAATACTTCATCCAGAATATTACGTGCGAAAGTGAAAGTACCTTTTGCACTGATCATCCAGTCTTTGCCGATACGTTTGTTGAAATTCAGAGATAAATCAATACCTTGATTGTGCATACTTCCCGCATTGACCTGTGACAAAGGAATACCATATTCTGCCGGAACCAATGCATTCGGAGCCATCAGCATATTCGAACGCTTCTCATAGAAATAGTCAGCTTCCAAAGAAAGCATACCGTTCAATACGGAAAATTCCACACCGAAGTCAAACTTCTTGGCTTTTTCCCAAGTGATGTTCGGATTTCCCTGTAAGTTTTCCCACATACCCATCATAGGTACGCCGCCAAGATTTACAGCATTTCCAAATCCATAATCACTCATATATTGATAAGAACTACCAGCCAAGTTTCCGGACTCACCATAAGAAAGGCGTAATTTCAGTTTATCCATCCATTCGATGTCCTTCATAAAAGATTCTTCCCGCAAGTTCCATCCCAGTGAGAAAGCAGGGAAGAAACCAAAACGTTTGCCTGGAGCAAAATAGTAGTGTCCGTCATAACGACCGGAAACTTCCGCCATATAACGGTTATCATAATTATATCCCAAACGGAATGCATAACCTACCTGACGTTCTTTCCAAGACGTACCGCCGTTGCTGATATCGGCAGGGTCACTGCTTCCCGCATTGATTTCATCTATGTTAATATTATAATTCAGACGTTTGGCACTCATATTCCATACGTTTCTTTCGCGTGCTTCAATAACTCCGAGTCCGGTAACCGTATGCTTGCCGAAAGTCCGTGAGTAATTAATCATTCCCTGATAAGTCATGCTCACGCTTTCTTCAAACGATTGTTCCAGATTCGGTTTCTCCGGTCCCTGGAATCCTTCCACGAATTGATACGGAGTTTGTGATGCATCCAGTGTGTATACAGGTATCGGTGTCAGATATTTCTTTTTCTTCACACGATACGGGTCGTAGTTGATTACTCCTTTGATGCTTAACCCTTGAATGAAGGGAAGCTGTTGCTCTATGGAGAGAGAAGTATTCAGTTGGTCGGCCGGCTCCTGACGATATCCGCTACGATAGGTCAGCCCGAAAAGTGACTTACCTACATATTGTCCCCACAGACCATTCGAGTACTGTATAGCAGAGATAGGAGGTGTACGATATGCCTGATACATGATGTCGCCTGTATCGGCACCCGGATAATTCTTCTTTTCGTGCCATCCACCCAGACTTAAACTGATTTTCGTATATTTGGTGGCATCCACGCTTAAATTAGCCAGCAGATTAAAACGCTGGTAATCGGTAGTACTCCACATTCCTTCCTGATAAGAATATCCTAAAGATACGTAGTACTGGAATTTATCGCTACCACCGGATAATTGCAAGTTGTGATTCGTAATCACAGAATTGTTTTGTACCAAGTCACGCAGACCGTTGCTATTAGGATAACGGTCAGGATCGGCATCGGGGTCTCCGGCACAGGTTTTCCGGTACATTTCCAGATCATGCTGTGAGTAGGCATAATAATTGGGATAACCTGCATTCATAGCCGCTTCGTTTTTCATCAAAGCATATTCATACGAATTAACCTGGTCAGTGATGCGGGTCGGGTTCTGAAAACCGATATATCCATTGTATGAAAGTACCAGAGCACCGCTTTTTCCCTTTTTTGTTGTTACCAATACTACCCCATTGGCACCGGCCATACCATAAGGAGCTACGGCAGCCGCATCTTTCAGGATAGTAATATCCTCGATCATATTCGGATCGATACGTGAAAAGTCACGGGGAACTCCATCCACTACGACCAATGGAGATTGGTTCCCTAATGTAGCCACACCACGGATTCTCAAATCAGAACCATCAGCTCCCGGTTCTCCCGATCCTTGTTTTGCAATGACTCCCGCCATACGACCTGCCAAACTATTAGAAATATTGATAACCGGCTTTTGCGCTACATCTTTAGTCTTCATGCTTGATACAGCAGCTGTAGAAGAAATCTTCTTCTGCGTACCGTAAGCCACAACCACTACTTCTTCCAGAATTTCAGAATCTTCTTCCATCACAATCTGAATGGCATTCTGATTGTTCACCGGAATATTCTTTGTGGAAAAACCCACATACGTAACCGCTAATACCGAATTGGAAGGCAAGGATAACGTGAATTTACCATCGATATCTGTGATCGTACCATTAGAAGCACTTCCCTGCTCCATGATGTTAGCTCCGATAATAGGCTCGCCACTTTTGTCTACTACGGTTCCTTTGACTATTATTTTTTTACCTATTGATTTTTTCTCTACCTGCGTTTTCTTCAATGAGATGTAGTTGTCGGCGTATTCATACGTCAGCCCTATTTGCGGCAATACATTTTCAAGCAATGCTTTTACCTGTTTATTCCGGGCATTGATTTTTACTTTCTGTTCGATATTGATGTCTTTTCCGTAGACAAACAAATATCCGGCCTGTTTTTCGACTTCTTGAATCAGTTCTTTTAGCGAAACCGAAGTTTTATTAATATTCACAACTGCTGTCTGTGCCTGGGCCTGGTATGTAAAAAGGTTAATAAACAGGACCAAAGCGAGCAGTGAAAAGATTTTTTTCATAACTTTGCTAAGTGATTTTGTTAGTACTTTATTTTAGGTTCACAAAAACGTGAAACAGAGAAAGTATTAATAGCTGAGGAATTGGGGAGAGTGTTGCACCACTTTCCCCCTTTTTATTCCTCATTTTGATGTCTATTTACTTTCGTTTTATTCTACTCCGTTGTGTTACATAGGCATTAAATTTTAATCAGATTATTAATATATCGTTATCTCTCGCTGTGACAGTATTTTGTACTCAAATAAGTCCGCACGGCTAATTGCTTTCAGAATCGTTTCAATCTGATCGCTTTGCCGGAACTTACCCGAAATAATCTTACTCAACAGAGATGGATCATCTACAGTAAAATGAATATCATACCATTGCTCCAATCTTTCCAGCACTTCGCCCAACGGTAATTCTTCAAAGTCATAAATTCCTTGTTCACGATATTCCTTTCCTCCAAAATGAAAGGAAGACTTTACCAGTTTTCCATCTACCAAAGATACTTTCTCGTCAGGCAATAAATTCACCGATTCTTCTGGAAATCCGGTAGAGCTAACCCTCACTTTACCCGAGAGCAAGTCTGTCTCAAACTTCTCACTGTTACTATAAGCATACACATTAAATTCCGTACCAAGCACTCTTACATCATACTTCTGCGTCTGCACTGTAAAAGGACGGGAAGCATCCTTTGTCACAGTGAAAAACCCCTCTCCATCCAGTTCTACCGTACGGGCATCGGACGAAAAAACAGAAGGCCACTTCAACGTAGAAAGCGAACTCAACCATGCCTCACTACCATCCGGAAGGGTTAAATGTACCCGTTGCCCTTTCGGAACTGTAATCTCCGTATAAGAAGGAGTCTCCGAGCCAACAAACATATACCAGGCGAGCATCCACGTCAGAGCAATCATAGCGGCTGCCGAAGTAGTATACCGCACGATTTGCAACACCCGTTTCCGCCTCAGCTTTTTCTCCTGACGGTTCATCATTGCTTCCAGATTCCGTTCGCCTTTCAAAGAATCATCTTCTCTGGGTAATAATCCGGACAGACCTACGATATTTTGCATTTCTGCAAATTCCCGTTTCATATCTTCGTTCTTTTCCAGTTCCTGAAAAAGCTCCCGTTTTTCCTCTTCGGTCGGTTCTCCGAAAAAGTATTGATTCCATTTCTCATTCATCATATTGCGCGCTTTTAATAAGAAGACACAGCAATTTACATTTACCACCAAAGGAAAATGAAAAAAAATCAAGGAAGGAAAGTAAAATCCAATAAGTTTAAGCTAAGAACTGTTTTGAAACGAACTAATCTGTTCGGATTTACTCTAAGATTTAATTCTTGATGCACACAGATTTAGTATTCATTATACTTAAATTTAATCGTCTGACAGTTGTTGAACTTTCGTCTGACAATTGTTATCTTTTCGTCTAACAACTGTCAGACGAAAGTTCAACAACTGTCAGACGAATAGATTTATAAGCAACCGGAACTAAATTCATTCATTATAAGCTGCAAATTAGTACTCAGCTTGACTAAAGTATATGGAATGGACTGAAGCAAAGACAATACATAGGCGATTTATCCTTATACGCTCAATAGAAGCAGCAAAGGCAGACAATGACGCAACTCTTCCCTAAGTTTTTTTAATGCGATAGCCATTTGACCTTCTACCGTATTCTGCGAAATGCCGAGTGCTCCGGCTATCTCACGGTATTTCATTCCTTTTAGTTTACTCATGACAAATATTTCCCGGCAACGTTCCGGTAAGTTATCAATTGCACGGCAGATCTGTTTTTCTACTTCGTCTATCGACATTTGGGAATCATCAAGTAGTTGCAGACTATAAAGTTTCAGTTTAAACTCCTGCTCCATAATATCAGAAAGCGGCTGCCTGCGGTCTACTATAGAAAGTTGTGAACGAAGGAAGTTCAGACAGCGATGCTTGACAGCGGAGAAAAGATATGCATCGGGTTGTTGCAGTTCCGGAAGTATCTCTTTACGTTCCCATAAATAGAGGAAAAAATCTTGTACTATATTCTCTGCGTCTCCCATAGCTCCTACATAAAGGGAAGCGAAACGAACCAAACGGGCATAGTAGGAAACATAAAGCTTTGAGAAAAGCTTTTGTGCCGTCAAGGGTTCGGAAGATGGAAGAGAATGTATCATAAACCTCATATTAGATGCACAAAGGTAACAAAAGAAACAGCAAAGACAAAGCCTGACTTTAAATTCCTATTGTATGACCGATACAGATCAAATCAATTAAGATTCTCTCCGTATCGGTCAATGAAAAGTATACTAAAACCTATTGAAACTACTTGGAATAAGAATATGGGAAGTCTGCCGGTTGGGTACCTCTTTGCTGATTCGGTACGCTGTCCATTGACAGATTCAGTTCTCCGCCCTGTTTCAGTTCATCATGCGTCAGATAGTTGCGTGTGAATTCTTGTCCATTCAACAGAGCTTTCCTTATGTATGGACGGTCTGCCGCATTATCTGCTGCTGAAACGACGAAGTTTTTCCCTTCGGGAAGATGCAGAGTTACCTTTTTAAATAACGGAGAACCTACCGCATATTCAGGCATTCCCGGACAAACCGGATAGAAACCCATAGCAGAAAATACATACCAAGCAGATGTCTGCCCGTTGTCCTCGTCGCCACAGTATCCTTTACTTCCGGAATTGTAGAGTTTATCCATAACATTACGGAGATGGTACTGTGTTTTCCAAGGCTGACCGATATAATCATACAAGTAAATGGCATGCTGCACCGGTTGATTGCCATGCGCATATTGTCCCATGTTTAAGGCAACCATCTCAGCTATTTCGTGGATAACGAAACCATAGGTTCCATAATTATAAGTGTTCGGGGCCACAAACATAGAGTCGAGACGGGCTACCATCGGTTCATGTCCGCCCATCAGTTCAGATAAACCTTCCGGATCGTGAAATACACTCCAAGTCCAGTGCCAGGAACTTCCTTCTGTGAAAGGACCGCCCCATTCCGTAGCATCAAAACGATCACGCCAATTGCCTTTGGCATCCTTAGTCCACATAAAACCATGTTCCGGATAATACAGATTGCGGTAATTCTGGGCTTTCTGATAATACTGGTCTGCGATATCCTGTTTACCCAGCGATTGCGCAAAGCGGGCGATACACCAGTCAGCATAAGCATATTCGAGTGTTTTGGCTGTAGCTTCGGGAACTTCCGGATAAGGTACATAGCCGAGCTTATCATAATACTCGAAGCCGTCACGTCCTACAGAAGCTATTTCCGCGTGGCGGGCCTGTGTCTGATGAATCATCGCTTCCAAAGCTTTTTCGGCATCTACCGTTTGTATCCCCTTCATCCATGCATCGACCAATAAGGAAACAGAGTTATTGCCAATCATGCAACCACGATGACCGGGGCTCGCCCATTCCGGCATAAAACCACTTTCATCATAAGCATTAAGGATAGATTGCGTCACGCGTTCCGAAACCTCCGGATAAAGTAACGTGAACAACGGATGAACCGCACGGAACGTATCCCAGAAACCATTATCGGTATACATATAACCATCATGCACGTTACCGTCATAAGGACTGTAATAAACAGGATTTCCTTGTGAATCAAACTCATAGAACTCACGCGGGAAAAGTAACGTACGATACAGGCAGGAATAGAAGGTACGAAATTGTTCGTCTGTTCCTCCTTCCGCTTCTACACGTCCGAGATAGTTATTCCACTGTTCACGGGCTTTCCCGCTGATCAATTGTACATCCGCATCGGCTACTTCACGATTAAAGTTGATGGCAGCCTGTTCGGGACTGATAAAAGAAGAGGCTGTACGTATGGTCAGTTTTTCACCTACCGGAACATCAAATTTCAGATAGGCACAGGTATAATCGGCCGCTACATCGGTTTGATGGTGCAGCAGAGTATCTCCATTGTAAGTGCCGTATTCTATGACGGGATGACTGAATTCCATCATAAAGTAATTAGCAAAGTTATCCGGTACACCTCCGTTATTATATCGTGTCGCACCTTTTACCAACCGGTTTTCCGGTTCAATCGTTATTGAACTTCCTCCGTGGTATGCATCCACCACTACATACTGGTCTTCTTTTTCTGGGAAAGAGACTTCGAATACAGCTCCACGGGAAGTAGCAGAAAGAGAAGTCTGCAATCCGTTATCGAATGTAACACTATAATTATAAGGAGTCGCTTTTTCCTGTTGATGTGAGAAAGGAACCAGACGTTCTTTATGACTCATTTTCAGTTCTCCGGCAAGCGGCATAATGGAAAAAGTACCATAATCATTCATCCAAGGACTAGGCTGATGTGTCTGCCGGAAGCCGCGCATCAGACTATCGGCATACGTATACATCCATCCACTGCCATTCTCCCCGGTCTGCGGGCTCCAGAAATTCATTCCCCAAGGCACTGCCACAGCAGGATAAGTATTACCATGCGAAAACGCAAAAGTAGATTCGGTACCCATCAGAGGATTCACGTAGTCTACAAACTCTACTGTCTTCTTTGACTGCTGACACGAGGTGAGCAGAAAAGGAAGACAGATTGATAAGAAAAACAATCTTGCAACCATATCTATTATTATTTGCTTAAGTTTCACAAGCCTTCTGTATGGCTTTCTCCTTCCACGTTTGAAAAGAGAAAGCCATACAGAGAGCCTGTGAAACTCTAGTTAATTAAAATACCTCACTCAGATACTTCTTCGTCTGTTCCGGACGCTGGCTCATACGCAAACGCCATACCAGTTCCTGCATATTTACTACTTCAAAACTATCGTTCAGATGTCCTGCACAAAGCTTTGCCGCTCCGGCTCCACGAATATCTCCAGACTGGTTCTCAATCAGGGGATCTTCCGTCTGTCCGTGATCGGAGAAATTACTCCATGCATGCACACATACTACAGAAAAACTTTCCTGCTGTGCTTCCTGTTTCAATCTTCCGGCAATATAGGCAGGGGTACCTTCACGTTCCGCATTCCGGTTTCCAAAATTCCACAAAGAGTATTTCACCGTAATGACCGGGATATCATATCCTGCTTTATTCGTTACCCAAATAACGTCTCCTTCACCTCCTGCATAAGGGCTATACTGAAGCGCTACGATACCTTCCAACTGGTCATTGGCATCTACATAAGCCTGAAATGCTTCTTTGGCAGCTTCTGATTTTACATTCATAGCCATTACACCCAACAGTTTCACACGATGTTGACGCATATGCGCCGAAAGGCGTTCTGCCACGACTTGCAGATTCTTCGCCCGGTCACCATTCTCGCTATAATTGTCTACGTAATAGTAACCGCCTCCCAGCATTTCCAAAATAGAGCAATTCGGCTTTTGCTGACTCAACAGATTATCGAATTGTGCCGGTGCCATCATCGGAAGCACTGAAGCAGCAATACCATACGTCATCCGTACTTCTTCCGACTCCGCCGCATTATAGAAATCTTTAAAGTCATTCATCATCCACTGGATATTGTCACCATCGGAAAGGAAGAAAGAAACGAAATTCTTTTTCTTTGTATAATCCAGAAACTGCGGATTCTTCACGCGGGCCAATGTCGATTTCTGACGTTGAGAATAAAGCAAAGAAGTCAAGGAGTGATTGTAACTCCAGTCACAAGGGATCATCGGATGACCGCTCTTGGAAACCAAATCAACAAAAGCATCTTCACTTACTCCCTGTTCCCATCCGTAGACAGGTGCATTCGGTTCCAACCAGGCAAGGATTTCTTTCAGCAAAGCTGTGTTTTGTCCGGCTATCGAAGTTCCCTGACGCTTATTCAAGTTCAATACGAAAAGTTCATTCTTAATGGCAAACTCACGCAATTCACCGGTTTGTACAGGCATGATCACCAATGCTTTGTTGCTGCATTTATCTTTGAACTCCGCCCATGCCTGCGCAGTAGTCTTGCTTCTTGCATCATATTTCATGGTATATCCTACTTCTTCATAATATTCCTTGTCACGGACATCCACAATAATAGAATTATAAACATGAGAAGCAACAGATGCTACGACACCACTCTCCGGATTATGCTCAATATCCGTCAAGACATATCCGTCGAACATTCCTTTCAACTGAATAGTCACTCCGTCGGACGGACCATAATCATTACGTGCCAGTTCCAGTCCGCTCTGCATCCCCTGTTCGTGGATACCCATATCTTCGAGTGCCTGCTTAGACAGTTTATAGGAATCACTGCCACCGTGATCGTGCAGCCAAACAGCTATTTCACTTGTTCCCTGTTCTACGGCACGATTAGCCAGACCGGCCAATGACTGACACATCAGGTGGTACTGCAATCCGCGTACTTTCTCTGTTTGTCCCAGCTCATTACGGCTGCCTACCGTTACAACTTCCACACAATTCCAGTACTTCTTCGGTTTCACCTTCATTTCCGGCATATAGTATTGCCCCACATTACTGATCGGGTCATAAGCATCTGTATAAAGGGACGTGTTGTTTTCTTCGTTCAATCCTTGATTGATTTCCGGTGATTCGTACACTTCACAACTAGCCATTGTCAGGCTGAGCAACAGTGCAGCGCCACATATAGTCGTTTTCATAATTACTTCTTTCATTTGTTAGTTAACCATTAATCAATAACCTTCATTCTGAGATAATCCATCTACCTTGTTCCGTTCATCTTGCGGAATGGGTCGTACCAGATGGTTCTTGTTCAAATTATCATATTTCACCACAAACGGATTGTATGCGGGTACACGTGTCAGCAGTGTCTGAGTACGTTTCAAGTCAAACCAGCGGTCATGCTCTCCCATCAATTCACGGGCACGTTCATCCATGATAACATTTATATCCAGATCCGTCAACTTCATTGCTTCATAAGCGGTCGCATCTTTAGCGGCGCGCTTACGTATACTGTTGATGCGTTCCAATGCCAGTTTCTTGTTTCCGGCACCCAGATAAGCCTCAGCACACAACAGGTAGGTATCACCCAAGCGGAAAATGACATCTTCACGAGAGCCGCCTTCGCCCCATTGTATCTTGGTATCGCTGAACTTCCGTACCATCGGCATACGATCTGAAGCAGTTTCCAATACAGGAAGTGCCGTAGATTGCGGATACCATACATATTCATCGTCCTGCTTGAACGGATAAAATCTTTTCGCATTATTACTCATACCCGATTTATCGTTCCAACGGGGGAAATAGATTCCCAGCTTACCGTAATCAGCATTATCCGGATTGTTTATGTAATATTCACGTTTGAACGTCGCATCATAACGGGTATCCGCTTCCGGGTCCGTATAAAGCTCGTGCGCTTTCGGATTCACCCAGTATTTACGGGAAACACTAGAGTAATCATTCTGATTCTTAATGAACATATCCGGCTCCAATGCTACAATATTAAATCCGAACTGTGCCTGTTGCGGATTTCCATCACCCCGATAGTTCTTATCCAGTCCATATTGAATCGCCCAGATCACTTCCGAATTAGCCTGATTGTTTTCATCGAACAAAGCAGCATAGTTTTCCTGCAAAGCATAACCGGAGGCCGGATTCTCTACCAGCAAATCAAATGTCGTTGCTGCATTGGAGAAGTCGTCTGCTTCAGCAAAGGATTTGTAAGCACGTGTCAGATACATTTTCCCTAAAAAGTGAATGACTGCGGCGTTCGTTACCTTTCCGGCTGAAATCGTGGTCATCTCCAATTTGTCCTTTATATCATTCAGTTCGGTAATGATGAAAGTGTAAATAGCCTGTTCGCCGGTACGTTCCGCCTGCTGGATAACGCTTGTATTCTCTTCGGTGAGCAAAGGTACGGGGCCGAATGTTTCTACCAGATAATAGTAAGCCATTGCCCGGAAAAAGCGGGCTTGTGCGGTCAGCGAAGTATAATCGCTTCCTGCAATATCCGGTGTGCAGCGATTCAGCAGGATGTTACTTTCCTGCACAATCTTATAGAGTACTTTCCAATAATCACCTACAATCGGAGCAGTGGAGTTGAAAGTCTTGTCATAGCCGTTGAACATACGTTCGGCAGGTTCTTCGGAGATAGCCATGTAAATATCAGTTCCGTAATACTGCAATTCGCCTGTATTGAAAACATTGCGGTAACGGGCATTGATATCTGTCAACAATTTCTGTTGTCCTTCTTTAGTATTATAGAAATCGTCCGTTACTGCCGAAGGGTTATAACTATCCAGAAAATCGGAGCATCCGCTTAGCAAACAGATTGCTAACAGTGCCAAATATTTAATTTGTTCTTTTACTCGTTTCATAAGGTTTCAAGTATTTAGAAGGTTAAATTCACTCCAAAAGTAAACGTCATCGGATAAAGTGACAAAGACTTGTATACGTCTTCACCAATCGTTTCGGGATCCGGACCGAGATAGTCGGTGAAAGTAAACGGATTCTGCACATTGATGTAAGCACGTGCATTTTTCATCTTCATCTTCTTCATCCAGTTTTCCGGAAGGGTATATCCCAACGTAATATTCTGTATTTTCAGGAACGAACCGGAAATCTTACCTAATACCTGAGTATGGTAGGATTGCGCACCGATCTGTTGGTATTCATTACTGTGGTTTTCCGGAGTCCAGTACTTCACATTCAGTTTGTTCCAGTGTTCATTATCCCATGCGGTAAACATATAAGTGAAATCATCATTGTAGGTACCACCGATACGTGCATACATATAGAAAGACAAATCCCAGTTCTTGTAAGTAAAGGTATTGGTCATACCTGCTGTCCAGTCGGGTGATGGAGAGCCGAGTACTTTATAGTCACGTTCATCAATCACATAGTTCTCGTCCAGATCGGCTACACGGATATGTCCCGGCACTTGTCCGTATTTAGCAGCCAGTTCCTTATCTTCCGTCTGCCAGATTCCGACCTTTTCCAGATCATAGATCACCTTCATCGGTTGACCGATGAACCAACGGTTAGCCAAGTCATCCTTTTTATCACCGTAGAGGTCTACAATCTTATTACGGTTCAGAGAGAAAGTCAGATTTGTCTTCCACGTAAAATCCTTCTTTGAGACGTTCACCGTGTTCAAACCTATTTCCACCCCTTTATTGGAGGACGTTCCTATATTCTCAAGGATAGAGCCATAGCCGTTGAGGTTACCTACCGAACGGGCGAAAATCAAATCTTTCGTAGTACGGTTATACACATCAATCGTACCGTTGATACGGTTATTCAGGAAGCCGAAATCAATACCGTAGTTCCACTCCGAGGTCATCTCCCAACGAAGATCTTTGTTACCTTTGCGGTCGCCTAATCCGAAAGCATTTTCACCTTTACCTCCATAGATATAATGAGTCAGGTCCAGCTTTGTCCAGGTAATATCATGGTCAATACTGTTGTTTCCCGATTTACCCCAGCTGACGCGGAGTTTCAGACTATTCAGCCAGTCTACGTTTTTCAGGAAATTCTCATTCTTCATCTGCCAGCCGACAGCTGCCGACGGCATAAATCCCCACTGATTGCCGGTAGCCAGACGGGAAGTTCCGTCATATCGCCCTGTTACAGTAAACAAGTACCGATCCATCAACGTATAGTTGACACGTCCCATGAAAGAAAGCATGGATGACTCCCAATAGTAACTCTTCACATCACGAATTTCCTCGGCTGTTTCGATCGCATGCCAGTCCGAGTTGTAAGGCAGACCGTCGCCACGCATTTCCGAACCCTTATGAGTTTCTTTCTGTACGCTATACAAACCGATAGCATTCAGACGATGAATATTCTTCCAGGTTTTATCATAAGTAATGATATTGTCCCATACCCAGTTCATATTCCGTCCTTCTTTCCGGTAAGCTTCCGGTGCATTGAGACCTCCTTTGGCTTGTGTCATCGTACCTACCCATTCTCCGTAAACATCCGAATCATACTGAACCGCAATCTGTGATTTAAAGCTCAGTCCTTTGATCGGCTGATATTCCAGATAACCGGAGAAGTTGGTATAGTTTGCTTCTTTCTCTCTTTTATTATTTTCAATCTGAACAAATGGATTAATCTTGCTGGAAGTTGGCTGGCAATTAAACAGGTAGCTTCCGTCTTTATCGTATGGGCTGACCGTAGGAGGCAGGAAGTATGCATTAATCAAAGCATCATTCGCTCCTTCATTCGTGTTATTCAAAGAAACATAGCTGTTGATTCCTGTTTTGAACTTATCAGAGAAGCGATATTCCAACCCAACATTAGCCGTAATACGTTCAAAGCTTTCATCGCCTACCATACCGTCATCCTTCAAGTATCCCAAGCCGAATGAGAAAGATAGTTTATCCGTACCTCCGGTAGCGGAAACAGAATGACTGGTAGTCAATGCATTCTGCGACAGTTCACGCAACCAGTCATAGTATTCACCATGTTTGATACGGCGTTTCTCGTCATCAGTCAGAAAGTCCGGACGGCTCAGTGAAGCATCACCATACTTCTTTTTCCACAAAGCGGTGCGATAGTCTACATATTCCAGTCCATTGCCCATGTTACCAATCATTTCAGGAATACGGGTAGGAGTCTTGAAACCAACGTAACCCGAATAGTCGATATTAAAGCCCTGACGCTTGTTAGCTCCTTTGGTAGTGATAATCACCACCCCGTTTGCACCCCGCGAACCGTAGATTGCACTGGAAGACGCATCTTTCAAGATGTCGATAGATTCAATATCGGCAGAGTTCAGATGACGCATTCCTGTTTGGGAAGGTACTCCGTCGATCACGTACAAAGGTTCATTCGAGAAATTGAACGAGTTGATACCGCGAATCTCTATTTTCGTATCCGAACCGGGACGGTTGGAAGTCTTGTTCACAAGTACACCACCGACACGTCCGTTCAGTGTTTCAGTGACATCGGTAGTCACCAGTTTACTTAATTCTTTGCTGGTAACGGATTGGATAGAACCTGTCAAATCTTTCTTTTCTACCGTACCATAACCGATGACGACTACTTCATTCAACTGTTTAGAGTCATCTTTCAACTGAATGGTAAGGTTTGACTGATTCTGGTTTACAGTCAGTTCCTGCGTTACGTATCCTATAAAAGAAACAGCAATCGTTTTTCCTTTCGGAACCTGAAGACTAAAATTACCATCCAAGTCAGTCACCGTACCAGTAGACATTCCTACCACCTGAACACTGGCTCCGGGCAACGGTTCTTTTAAAGCATCTACTACCACACCTTTCACTGTAAGCACCTGCTGTGCCTGCACACTTACCCATCCGTACGTCAGAAGTAGCAGACAGAGGAAAGCCTTTATTTTTATCGTATTATTTTTCATACTCTTCGTCTGTTTATTAAGGTTAGTTCTCAACTTTAAACCATTTGTAGTTACCTACAATTTTCGCAACGTGTTTTCCTGTCTTATCCGGAATGTTGGTAACGTCTTCGGCCACTGTCGTGAAGTCCCACGCACATACCAGTCCGCTTTCTGTTCCCGTCACATCCGAGTTCATCAGCGTTTTTACCTCATTCGCCGATTTCGCAGTACTCCACATGCGGAATTTCTTAATAAATCCGGTCATACAGCGTGAATTGTCAGTCGGTTCCTGGAATGCCCACATATTCTGGTTACGGGTGTTAGGCATATAATTCTGTAATACTCCGGCATCATTCTTCACATCATTTGTCTTACTGAAGAATAATTCACCATTGACATACATTTTCAGCTGTCCTTCAGGCAAAGTATTATCCCACACCGTCACGACATGATTCCATTTGCCAAAATTATCAGGATAAGCGCGGCCTTCTTCCAGTACACGGCCTTCCTGTGGTCCCATACCGATCGTTGTACGAAGATTAGAGCCTAAGAAGTTGATCATCCATCCCTCATTCGGCTGCTTACCGTCAAAAGTAGAGAGGAAACTGCCAATTCCCGACTCAAAGAAACCGGCATCATACTTCACCCAACTTTCTACGGTGAAAGTATTACCGCCACCATAAGCAGGATCGGAACCAAATTCAATACGCCCTTTACCGTCAATACCGAATACCTTTAATTCGGCAGGCGTACCCGGTTGCAATGTCTGTTGATAGGAATCCTGAAATTCGGCAATCGCTTTTTCGGCGGCTATACAGTAGTTATCTATTTCATACTGTAGAACAAAGTAGCCAGCCATACCTTTAGAAATACCTGTTTGCAGTTCTTCAACAGCTTTTTGCAGGTTCTGGGCATTTGCCAATGGGAAAGTACCGTCACTTGTACCGATCTTTGCGGTATCAAGCATGTTTGTCATGTCGGTCAGATGCGTGTACATGCATTCAAGTGCAATAGGCCGCACTGAATCGCCGTTATCGCTCTTGCACGAGCTGACACACCAAACCAACAAACTGAATAAACAAAGTTTCATAAAGAATCTTGTTTTCATACGTATTAGGTTTTTAAATAAAACAATAAGTAAATAACATCGCTGCAAACATAATGTAGCAAGGTTAAACAACTTATTAGTGATGGGTTAATAACGGATTAATAAGCGAATAAATATCATTAACCGATATGTTTTTATCGATGAAAAGGAGGATTTTTGCTCATCAGTTCTGCATAGGAAGTCGAATATTCTTCATTCATCATTTGCCTGTACTCACGCACAAACAGGGAATATTGCAGAATCGCTTCTTGTGACGAACCTGTATGGTTAAGGGCATGCATACCATAAGCCAGTGCCAGCTCATTAACCGGATCAACCCGGAAAAGCACATTACAGAAACGAATGACGGCATCATACTTATGCTGCTGATACAGACGTTCGATTTCCAATGGCAGGAAGGAAGACAAGAACTCTTCTACTTTCTGTTTGAAGTGATCCATCATTCCCGCATCCATACCATCAAGGAATTTGCCACGCATTAATAAAATGCCGAGTTCATTCTCGACCTCTTCAGCATTCTTCAAGGTGCGAAAACGGAAATAATCACAATAACAGTCAGTAAACACCAGTCTGAAATATCCCTTGTCGTGTACAAGTTCCACTCCATCCAGTTCAGCCAGATTTTTACGAATCTGATTGATCGTTACCCCTTTCAGGTTTTTCACCTTGTCGTCGGGTTTATCGGGCCAGAAGACCTCATTTAAGGAGGCGGATAATACTCCATTATGAGTACTATGAAGCAAGATATAGATGAAAACCTGCCGTAAACGGGAACTGAACAAATGAGTAATATCCCGCCCATTCCGGTCAATTACCGTAAAAGGACCAAATAAATAAACTGCATTCGGACGAACGAGGGATGACTCAAAATCTTCTTTTGCAAGCGTTTCTTTTCCCTGTACACTTTTATCCGGTTCTCTCCCGACAGGTGGTGACATGAGCACAGAAGATGATTCCAGAACCGCATTTCTTTGTTTTCCCCTCTTTTTCCTGACAAACAGCACACCTCCGGCAAGCAATAATACTCCTATTCCTGCCATTATCCATAACCAACGAATCTCCAGAGAAGACCTGGAACCGTAAGAACGGATTTCATCCAGAGAAACCGGAGGGGCGGACAGCACATAAGTCCGAATCACCGTATGTCCCTTCTTGTCAAATTCCGTGGTCGTACAGTAATACTCATGCGTCAATGAATTATAGTAAAGGTTAGCATTCGTCATAATCTCTTCCGAACGCATCGGAATGGAATCTCCCAAAGCTTTCATCGTTCCATCATCAACCGTCAAGCGATAAAGTTGCAGATAGGTATCCGAAAGATATTCCGGATAACACAGAGCATAGATATACTTCTCATCAGGGGTCAGTATCATATCACGGGCGACAACCAAACGATGATCCGAAGCGTTCTGCCACAAACGTCGCACAGACTGCTGCTTTCTGTCAAGCAGATAAAGATCGTGAAGATAATTTCGGCCTACACTCTGCTCACCCGATTCATTTCCCATCCCGCCAAAGACATAGATATGCTCCCGGTTCTTATTGACTGCCATACCCGAGAAATAACGGGGGATAATCCGGTCGCCGGAATAAGAAAGGGTATCCCAACGGTCGCCCTCGATATCATATTCGAGGAATGTATTATTAAAACGCTTATTACCAAAACCGCCAAAAACGAGATACTTCCCGGTTGTTTCATCCCAAAAGCCGTCATGATGGTGCAACTGTACCGGCAAGGCTGCTACTCCGGTCTGTTTCCACTCCTGATTATTCAGATCGAGCGCCGCTACCGTAGCATCCCCCAACGGCAGGTTATTCAATTCATAAACATAAAGTTTACCATCCGTTGTATTCATGAAATGAGTAGCCAACTGCAATTTTACGGGTAGTTTGTTGCTATAAGAATACTTTTGTGGCTGACGTTTCAACAGATTATAAGTAAGAAGTGAATCCTGGCTGAAAATAATCAGTCGCTGACTGTCCGGCTCAAAAGTGATTCCCGAAGGAGTCTGAAAAGAATACTCAAAAAGTTTCTCCCAATGATAAGAACCGTTGATGAGCCACACCGGATTGACAACCGTACCCAAAACCTTCCCTGTAGAAGTATGCACTTCTTCCCCTTCATTTTCATTCAGAGGGAAAGTATATGAATGACTTCTATCACCTTCCAGCTTCAGATTGCGGATGGCAAAAGTGGGCATATCCAAAATATAATCATAACGTCCGAAGAAGAGGTGCGGACAAAAAGTATCTTTCAATCCTAAAGAAGTAATCTTCTTTTCGTTATCTCCGATACGAATCGTAAGTACGTCCTGTTGCAAATCGAATGCAAAAGACACAGGAATCCATTGATAAGCCAGTGCATCATTGCGCAGATTTAAAGAATAATGATTCTCTTTTCCGTCGGTATTAAACTTGAATGTACTGTTCTCACCATCCAGATAAGTATACGTAAAGCTATATTTAGTTTTCCCCTGATCTTCCTTCAGCAGAAAAACATATCCAAAAGTATCAAAATCGCGAATAGAAAGTTCAAAGCTCAACTGAAAGTTTTTCGTAAAACAAGGTATCTCCCCTTCCTGAAATATCTGAAGAGAAGTCCTTTCTTTAATTTCTTTATCATTAGCCTGAAACAACAATCCTTGCGAATAAGCAAACAGAGTCATTCCAGTCAGTAGGAATAAGAGGCAAAGCCTACGTCGTATCATAGTCTTTCGATTTATTATCACAAATATACAGGATTATTTTAAATAACCGCCTAAGCAGATGAAAATCACCTTTGTCGGTACCCTACAGTTCCGGCTGTTTCTTTCTTTAATCCGCACCTTTTTCTATCACCCAGCCATTTCCTTCCGCCCATATACTTACCTGATATCTTCTCCTGTTACCGTGTATAAATAAGACAGTCAACCACTTCTTATGCTTCATCGTCTAATATATATTTAAGTTAGCAACGTGCAAAAGTAAGAAAAGAAATAGATACCATCCATGATAGAATGCAAATTAATAAGTAACTTTGCAGAAAATTGAATCAGTACAGACTATGTGGATACTTATTATAAGTTTGGTGTTGCTAGGTATCATCGCATTGATAGCCGGTTATATCCGCAACAAAAGACTGCAACAGAAAATAGAAAAAGGTGAACTGGACCGTATGCCGGAAGTGAAAGAAGCAGATATAGAATGCTGCGGACAACACGAAGTGTGCGAGAAAGATAGTTTGCTTGCCGCCGTAAGCAAAAAAATTGAATATTACGATGACGAAGAACTGGATCAGTTCATCGGAAAGGAAGCAAATGCGTATACTGACGAAGAAACAAACCAATTCAGGGATGTGCTATATACCATGCAGGACATTGATGTCGCAGGCTGGGTACGTAGTTTGCAACTACGGGGTATCGAGTTGCCGGATGACCTCAAAGATGAAGTCTTTCTGATTATCGGAGAGAGAAGGAAGGGGGAGAGGTAATAAGTAATAGGTATTAAGTAATAAGTATTAAGTATTAGGAGGGCGCTGAAGTTATTTTTATTGATGGACGGCATTATTCTTGCTTTGATTTTTAATTTTCAATCTTTAATCTTTAATTAAAAAGTGGATCTACTTCGATATACATTCTTCCAACACGCTTTGCTGGGCAGCTTACTGGCAAGCATTGCCTGCGGGATTATCGGTACTTACATTGTTACCCGCCGTCTGGTATTTATCAGTGGAGGAATCACACACGCCTCTTTCGGAGGGATAGGACTGGGACTGTTTGCGGGAATTTCTCCCATACTGTCAGCCGCCGTCTTCTCTGTATTGTCCGCATTCGGTGTCGAGTGGCTGAGTCGGCGGAAAGATATGCGTGAAGATTCTGCGATTGCCGTATTCTGGACGCTGGGAATGGCTTTGGGAATCATGTTCAGTTTCCTGTCACCGGGATTTGCTCCGGACCTGTCAGCTTATCTTTTCGGTAATATCCTGACCATCAATCAGGCGGACTTGTGGATGCTGGGCATATTGGCTCTGATATTAACCGGATTCTTTTATCTGTTTATCCGTCCTATCGTATATATTGCATTCGACCGCGAGTTTGCCCGTTCGCAAAAGATTCCGGTAGAGATATTCGAATATGTGCTGATGATGTTTATTGCGTTGACCATCGTCGCTTGTCTGCGTATGGTAGGCATCGTTCTCGCAATATCGCTACTCACCATTCCGCAAATGACGGCCAACCTCTTTACCTACAGTTTCAAGAAAATCATCTGGCTGTCCATCGGTATCGGTTTTCTGGGATGTCTGGGCGGTCTGTTTATTTCTTACCACTGGAAAGTCCCTTCGGGCGCTTCGATTATATTCTTCTCTATCCTGATTTATGCCGTTTGCAAGATCGGAAAGAGTTGTTGCAAGAAACAGTCATAATAATAGAATAGTATATGGAAATCAAGATTCAATCACTGGAAAGTATCCATGAGGCAGCCCGGGAATTTATCGCTGCTATGGGTGATAACACCGTTTTCGCTTTATATGGTAAAATGGGAGCCGGCAAAACGACCTTCGTCAAAGCTCTTTGCGAAGAATTAGGGGTATCAGACGTTATCAGTTCTCCTACTTTCGCTATCGTCAACGAATATCGTTCGGACGAAACCGGAGAATTGATTTATCACTTCGACTTTTACCGCATCAAAAAGCTAAGTGAAGTATATGATATGGGATACGAAGATTATTTCTACAGCGGCGCCCTTTGCTTTATCGAATGGCCGGAACTGGTAGAAGAATTACTACCGGGAGATGCCGTAAAAGTGACGATTGAAGAACTGGAAGACGGAAGCAGAGTGATCAGACTATGACCGGACAATACATCGTACAAGGAATTTTTGCGCTAGCGGGAATCACTTCCCTGCTAGCTTCCTTACTGAACTGGAACTGGTTCTTCACCACACGCAATGCCCAGACAATCGTCCGGAATGTAGGCCGCGGCAGAGCACGGCTCTTTTACGGCATACTGGGAGTCATTATAATAGGAATGGCTGTATTCTTCTTTATAGAAACACGGAAGGCAATTCTATAATAAGCTATTTTTCAAAGAAATGCGCTTGTTATCTTCCCGTTTTTTACTATTTTTGTAGAGAAAGGAGTATGTAATTATGAAAACAACGAATGAATACCTTACAAAAATCCGCCAATTCAAGCAACAGTGTGCCGAGAAATATGGGATTATTTCTATCGGTATCTTTGGTTCTGTGGCCCGTGGTGAACAACACGAAGGAAGTGATTTAGATGTTTTCGTAGAATTGAAAGAACCCGATCCTTTCGTGATGTTCGATATTAAAGAAGAACTGGAGCATATCTGCAATTGCAAAATAGATCTCCTCCGTTTACGCAAAAACCTTCGTTCACTCATATCCCAAAGAATAGAAAAAGATGGAATCTACGCTTAAAGAGGAAATTCTAGATAAGTTTCTTCAATTATCAGAATCAATCTCTATCATTGAAGACAGATGCAAGAATATACAGAATGTAGACGATTTCTTGTTATCCCCTTGGGGAATGACTGTTTTGGATGCCTGCATTATGCGAATACAGGTAATCGGAGAAACAATTAAGGCTATTGATGATAAAACCCAAAGATCATTTTTCAAAGATTATCCACAAGTTCCATGGGCAAAAGTTATTGGACTCAGAAATATTATTTCCCATGAATATGCCAACATTGACTATGAGATTATATGGGTAGTCATAACAAAGCACCTTCCTCCTTTAAAAGAAACAGTAGAAAATATTATTAAAGACTTATCATAGCAGTTGCCGTGATTTCATCTCCAGATATTTATTGATCACGTCAATAGACAGATTTTCGGGTGTCGTCAGCAGAGAGTAAATGCCATGCTGCTTTAATGTAGAAACGATCAGTCGCTTCTCAAAAGCAAACTTTTCGGCAATCACGTGCCGGTAATAATCTTCCGTATCCCTCGCCGGACTTTCGATGTACGCTTTCAAGTCAGCATCCTCAAAGAAAACCACCAGCAAACGATGTTGCCGGTTGAGCTGCTGCAAGTAAGCCAACTGGCGATTCATGCTGCTGATACTGGCAAAGTTGGTATACAGAACCAAAAAGCTACGCTTATTGACGTGCTTGTTCAGATGCACACAAAGAGCCGAGAAGTCCGTTTCACCAAAAGTAGTCTGCTGGCTATACAGCTTTTCAAGCAGCGTCTGCATATGCCCGGGCTGCTTGGAAGCCGGAACGAAGGTATCAAAATGCTCATCAAAAGTCACCAGCCCCGCTTTATCCTCCTTCCGCATCGCCACATACGAAAGCACCAGCGAAGCATTAATCGCATAATCGAGCAAAGTCATTCCCCGAAAAGCCTGCTGCATCACCCTGCCTTTATCTATCACACTGTAAATCTGCTGAGAGCGTTCGTCCTGATAGACATTTACCATCAACTCATGCCGGCGGGCACTCGCTTTCCAGTTGATAGTCCGGTAGTCGTCTCCTTTTACATATTCCTTGATCTGCTCAAATTCCGTTTGATGGCCTACCCGGCGGATACGCTTGATACCCAGTTCGGTAAGATTATCACTCATTGCCAGCAATTCGTATCGGTGAAGCATCAGATAGGAAGGATATACCTTGATATCCTGCGCCTGCCCACAAGTGTACCGACGGGAAAGCAGCCCGATTTTATCGGTCACAAATACACGGATTTGCCCGAAAGAGTATACTCCGCGACGGGTCGGACGAAGATGGTAACTGATTGTTTTCCCCTCGTTCGGCTGAAGGGTAGTCCGGAAACAGACATCCCGATTCTGGAAGATAAAAGGTATTTCATCTATGATCTCCAGAGAGAGAGGACGCGAATAAGTACTTTCGACACGAATGCTCACTTCATTGTCATCGCCATTGGAGAAACGGTCGGAACATCGACGGAATGCCTGAATCCCCTGGGTACGGTAGAGAATATATCCATCTGCCGATACCAACACGAATAAGGCAAAAAGCGCCCACTGCCCGATGACAAAAAACGGAGCAAACAGATATCCGCTACCCAATAAGAGGATAACCAGAATAAGGGCAATATAGAAACGACGGGTTAAGTACAATTTCGGGTTCTGAGTTTTGAGTTTTAAGTTTTGAGTTACGAATTATAGAGATTCGGTTCTTATTTGGGGACCTCCACTTTATCAATCAGGCGTTGCGTAACCTTTACCGGAGAGTATCCTTCCATTTCCGCTTCCGCCGTCAGGATCAGACGATGCTGAAGCACATACGGAGCAACGAACTTAATATCTTCCGGTGTCACGAAGTCACGTCCCTGCAAAAGGGCATACGCCTTGGAGGCTTGCAACATTGCAACTGATGCACGCGGAGAAGCGCCAAGATATACAGCTTTGCTGGTACGCGTCTGCTGCACAATCAATGCAATGTATTGGAGCAGCGTACGGTCTACAAACACCTGATTCATGAAGGCACGCAGTGACAGGAGTTCTTCTTTGGTGATAGCGGGCTTGATATCGTCCAGCTTGATTAATGAAGCGTTCGTATGGTGACGTTCCAAAATATCCACTTCTTCTTCCAGCGAAGGATAGTCCATCGTTATTTTCATCAGAAAGCGGTCGAGCTGTGCTTCGGGAAGTTTATAAGTTCCTTCCTGTTCCACGGGGTTCTGTGTGGCAAGGATAGTGTAGAGTTCACCCATCTTATGAGTAATGCCGTCAATGCTTATCTGACGCTCTTCCATCACCTCGAACAAGGCAGCCTGCGTTTTGGCAGGAGCACGGTTGATCTCGTCCACCAATACGATATCGGCAAAGATCGGTCCCTGATGAAAGTCAAAATCATTGGTTTTCATATTGAACACAGTGGTACCCAAGACATCGCTCGGCATCAGGTCCGGCGTAAACTGGATACGGCTGAAGTCCGCATCGATCAGACGAGCCGTCAATCGGGCAAGCAATGTCTTTGCAACTCCCGGCACGCCTTCTATTAGTACGTGACCATTGGCAAGGATGGCTGCCAGCACCAAGTCCACCGTCTGTTCCTGACCGACAATAACGGAAGCAATCTGATCCTTCAATTCCTGTATCTTCTCGGAAAAGAGAGTTAAATCCACTCGTTGTTCTGTATTCTCTTCCATAAATATCTTCTTTAAATATGATTGATTATTTCATTCATTTTATCAATAAATCCCTTCATTTCTTCGCCGGAAAGGACACGTCCTCCATAAATCACCGGTCTGATTTCGCGGATCAACCTGCTGATTTCTTCCACCTCCATTCCCGTCTTCTGAGCGATCCGGTGGAAAGAACGTTCATCGTCCGCCACTTCCTCCACATCTACCTGAATTTCTCTTCTCAGCACTTCCGCAAAGTAGGTGAACTTCTTATGAACCAGATTGGCATGGTCATTCTTCTGATAATAAAGCGTGCCTATCAACTTGGTAAATTCAAGGGATTTGTTTTCCGGTTCCTGTATGACAGGTATTGCCCGTTGCCGCCTCCGTGCTGTAAACACCATAAAGAGCAAGATAGCGAACATCGACAGATAGATCGCCCAGCGAAGCGGCCTTTGCGACAGAAAATAACGCAAAGGAGATCGCTGCGTCTGTGCAGTTTCCTTCATATATCCTTCGGTGCGGACAATAGGCAGTTCTCCCATCTGCGACAGGATGCGGAATATGTAAGTCGCATTTTTCTCATCCAGCACTCCGTAATTGGTAAAAAGCAAAGGAGTAGAAACCAGAATGATTTCACCCTTTCCCCACGGACGAACCATAGCCACCAACGGATGATAATTGCGGGAAACGGTCGTAGAATCCAGTTCATCCAATGCGTGCCCCATACCGCTTGCCAGATTGACCTCCGCCAGTTTACGTACCGGCAGCGAATCATAACGGCGGAAATAGGACTTGCAGAACTGTGGATAAAAACGGAACACCTGCCGAGAATAGACTTCCGGATCACCAATCCAATATATACTGTCCCGCTTTAATAACGAAGCGGCATATTTCTTCAGATCGACCGATCTGAAATAAGAATAGGTACAATCAAACTTCAGCGTATCCTCCAAAGTCTTGGTAAAAGAACTGCTTACCAGCATGATCTTATTTCCCCGGTCCGCCATTTTGAGCAGGGCTTCTATATCCACCCGCCCGAAAGGTAAATTAGTGGCAATCAGTAGTATTCCTTTATTGTGAACGGTATCTTCCTGTTCCATCTGATAAAAAGTCTTTCGGGACAGTGTATATCCCGAAGGCAGGGAAACAGTCAGCAGACTGTCGAACACAGCGCATCCGAAAGGCTGCTCATCGTAATGGCTAAAGGTAGGCACCCATACAAATTTCTTCGGCAGATGATATTCTATAGCAAACATCAGCAGCAGAAAAGCAAGGACAAAGAAGATAAACCAGCGGCTTCCCCTCATGAGCCCCCTCCTTTCCCTATTTCTTCCTGCAAGGATTTCATGGAATTGAACAGTTCTTCCGTTGCCTCAAAGTTACCGTAACGAACCCTCAGGAAATGATTGGTCAACTGACGGAAAACGGGTATCCGTACTTCATTGATATACTGTGTCGGTGTTTTATAAGGCTGCCAGTCAATGCGTTTCTCGTCGCTAAGCCGTTTCAATGTCTGCAAATAAAGCAGACGCACCGCCTCCCGATAATCGGAACGGGAAAGCGCATCGGCAATCCCTCCCGAAAAATCCACACCGTAAATCGTATCTTCTCCCACTTCATAAGGCAGTTTATTCTTGGGCGAACGCATGAATAACTCCGGACGCTTCTTATAAACAAACCATATAATCAGGAGCAGAATAATAATGGCCAGACATATTAATATAAGTTCAGAATACTCTTCGGCAAAACGGCTGCCGAATATCTTCCGCAACAATTCCCCAAACTGCCTGCGAAACCATTCAAAGATATTGATTTCAGGAGTTATCAGTTCACGATTGTAGTCATACGCCGATTCGGATTGCCATTTGGCAATCTGCACGGTGTCGCAAACCAATGTATCAGCCGGGGATGTCAGCATCTATTCTGAATTATATATGTTTAGAGTTTATCGAAATTATCAATATCGCTCTCTACAGTTACACTATCTACCACTTCGGAAGCGTGACCGTACTGGTAGGCCATTCCGACAAAAGTGAAAATCATGGAAAGATAAGCGCCGAATGCCTGTACAATACCAAGCAGATAAAGGATAAAGCTATATCCTGCCGATACTGTCGTCTCGCTTCCGACATCACTTAATGAGAAGAAATATTTCACCAGCGTAGCGATATACCACGGCATCATAGTCACTCCCTGCAATACATTAGCTATAAATCCCATGATCAGAGATATCAAGAAGACGCCTCCCCAAGTGGCAAAGCCCAGCCGGAATGTCTTTTTGAAAGACTCCATCACTGTAATATCTTCAAACAGGTAGATAGGTGCCCATAATGCAAGCGGCACTACAAAAGCGATAAGAAGCGGAATGGTCAGAAACAAGGTGAACAGTGACAGAAACGCCAGCAGACCTACCACAAGCCCCACCAAAAGCATGACTAAGATGGAGAAAAGGGTCATTACAAGCAGTCTCTTGATATTGCGGAACAATAAAGGCTTCAAAATGCCCAACGTGATTCCCTCCAAGCGTTCTTCACGTTCATTATAGGTACGGATCAATGCATAGATCATGGAGGTCAGCAAAATACTGCCTATCATAAATACAATCATATACAGACCGTAATAGGACATAAATCCCAATAAAGATGCAGTATCCGGCACCGTCGCAGTCTTGGACATAGCAGTCATGGCAAACGCTCCTCCCATCAGTCCGTTCAGACTTAACGCCTGAATAAGGCTTACAGGCAAAAGCAGATAAGTCGTAAACTTCAACAGTATTTTCCAATTCTCTTTTATGAAGTCAAAAGAAGCGTTCAACTTATCACCGAAAGAACGTTTCACGTACATTGCAACCTTAGGTTTCTGTGATTCCATGTTTTTTTCTATTTGGTAAATAAATATAGTAAAAGATGATAAATGCAAGGGATGTAAGGATGATGCCGAGCCTCAGCATATCCGGAAGTTCGGTGTGACGGGTGATAAAGCCTTCGATAAATCCCGCCATGATAAACACGGGCACCGTACCGATTACAATCTTCAGCCCTCTTTTCGCTCCTCTGCGGAAAGATTCGAGTCTCGAAAAGGTGCCGGGAAACAGCCAGCCGTTGCCCAAAGCAAGTCCGGCAGCACCGGCTACGATGATCGCCCATATTTCAAGAGTTCCGTGCAGCCAGACGGCAAGTGCCGACTCCCAAAGCAGGTCGTGCTGATAAAAGAACATCTGAAATGAACCGAGCATAATTCCATTCTGAAGAAGTATAAACCCCGTACCAAAACTGGTCAGTATCCCCGAGGCAAAACACAGGAAGGATACTTTTATATTATTAATTGTAATGCCCAGAAACATCGGAGCTTCGGGAGAACCGTTGTATACTGCCATCGGCTCACCCCTGGCAATATTGTCCAATGTCATATCTACATACTGATTGCCCATTATCAAACGTACAAACTCCTGATCATTGGCGGCAGATACTGCCCCTATCAACGCACTGACGGCAAAGATGATAAAAGAAATCAGTAACTCACGCCGTGCATCATGCATGGTCTGCGGCACTTCCCGTGTCCAGAAAGTGATAATGCGTGTCCATTTCTCACGCTTGCTCCGATAGATTTCATTATGCAGGGCTGAAGCGAGATTATTTAAATAAATGGTAATGCGGGAAGTCGGGAAATGGGTCTGTGCAAAAGCCAGGTCGGCAGTCAGTTCCGTATAGGCGTCGGCAAGTTGGTCAGGGGACAGGTTTGCAGCCTGTTCCACCACCTTTTCGGTCCCTTTCCATTTTTCAATGTTCCGACGGATAAACGTAACTTCCTTCATGCTTTTCAGAGATTTCGGATAAGTTTTGTCCGAAACCGGAAGCAAAAGTAAGAGAATTATAACATATTTGCAACGGAATTCTAAAAATGTTTAACCTAAGCCTATCCTTTTACAAAAATACACATCAAAATAACATTATGTTACCAGCTTACACAGAAACTGGCATATAACAAAACATATTCAAGCAGAAATAACAAAAGGTTAGAAAGTTATCAACTTAAGCTATTCATGAAACTTAAAACAAATCACATCATCTTCTTTGAATTTATATTTTTCAATGTACAGGAATCCTTTCACACCTTCTTTTTTATAACTTTCAACCACAATAGAAAAATCAATATTTAAATATTCTTTAAAATCAATACTTACTATTCCGTCAGCATCTGCTATATACAAGCCATCTGGTCTAATAATTTTACTATTAGAATAATAGACACCCTCTTCATTACATTGTAATCCTGTAAAGTCTTCTTGTTTATGATTAAAATAAATATAGACTAATGAACCTGCATCAGGATATGTTTCAGACTTATGAATATATTCTATTTTTATGCCTAAAGTATAATTTCTTTCCACTTCCATTCGTTCATCACTATTCTTATCACATGAAGATAAAGTCAATAACAAAATTGAAATACATACTAAATGTTTTATAACCGCATCCATACTATTAAAATTTTAAACATTTCACTTTATAAAGAAAGATCTTTTAATATTCCTTTTCTCATTTTGAATTTGAGAATAATCTACAAAAGTGAGATCACTTCTAGATAAAAAACGAAGAAATCTCACTTATATATCTTTTCCGAATATAAAAGTTTTCTTTGGTAAATCGAAAAAGCAGTAAATAACATATTTTACCAAGAAAAGAGTCAACCAACTATATATCCAACTTTATTTTTATATCATTAAATAAATTCGAACAATTAATATTGTGCTAAAGGAAGCACCTCAATTCTATAATACCCCGAATTATATTTAGGATTTAAAGCAGGAGCATAAATTGGTGCATCTACAGGAGGTCTACGACTTACTGTTCGGTATCCGATAGTATCCATTACATTTTTCACCACAACGTCATCTCCGAAATTTATAACAACATCTCCCAATTGATCACTATTTAAGTGTCTTGTTATGGTACTGGCAACTTTCTGAGTTACAGAAGAAGTTGTCCCATATTTAGCCCCTATTTTGCTTTTTTCTCCCAAACTTGCACTGAATTCAAAATTAGTGGCAAAGGTACTAGATGTCTCAATAGTATTTTGTTCTGTGACTTCATTATCTTTTTCTTCAATAGATATTTTTATTGAGGTAGAATAGTTTTCAATGTTCCAATCAAAAAGTGGTAAAGGCTGTGGCAAATAATATTTTTTCACTTTTTTTATTCCTACCACACGCTTAGGGTTAGAATTTCTTCCACTACCTTGCGATTGTAATTCCAATTCAAACAATTTTGTTGGATTAATAGAGATAGCTTTAATTATTTCATTTGAAATAAGTTGTGTGCTACTAACATAAACCTTCACTATAAATTCAAAATTTCCTGCATACCAATACAATTCTGTACCCCAATCCTGTCCACGTACAGGATGCCTCCCTTGACCTTCAGGACGATGTCTAGGATCATCATCCTGATCTGCTATCACTCTATATATCCCATTGGGGTCTCCTAATAACTCAAAAGAATACAAACACTCTGATATATTTTTCTGAAAAACACCTACACCATCTTTTGTTGAAATATTATAATAAATATAATCTCTTTGCCAAATTCCATTTTCATCAGATTTCTTTTTCGCATCATAAATTTTCTCGTAATTGCTAGGAATTGGAGTTGATCTAGTACTAATTTTCGATTTATTATCAAATTCTGCATACTCAAAAACAAAATGTTTACCATTTCCTGCTCGTAACACAGTAGCATTAGGTAGACTCCTCACCATTGCAGACTGTAATACAACTCTCTCGGAAGGTTTCACTACAACAATAGGAAATACAGGAATCTCATCATGACGAATTTTTTTTATTATGCCTTCACGATCTATATACAGTATTTGACTTTCCTCATTTTTATATGCAACAAAAGGTATATCACTTTTTATATTCCAACTTTCTGCTGAAAAACTATCCTCGGGAAGAGAGGGAACAAAAATTGTCAAAGTAGGTATCTTCTCCAAAAGAGATAAAAGTTCACTTTTACTCAGATACTTCAATAACAATTTTTCTAACGTTTCTCCTCCAGCCAATGGTTTATCATAAACTAGCTGAAACAAAACATCATACTCATAATCAAACTGTTTCAAAGCTTCCTCTTTTATTAATGCTCTTACATCTTCGTTTTCATAAAGAACCTTAGCCAAAGCAAATGAAAACCGATTCTTCAAATAACTGACATTTTCAATATTATCTTCACTATTTAATGGAGAGTCATTTACGATATCATATTCATCATTGGAGCATGCTCCCATGATCAATAACATCAATATAATCAATATATTTCTAGTTTCTACAATCATAATTATTAGTTTTAAGTATAATACAATTAAGCTATTCGAACTCATAATCCTCCTAATATGTAGGATCACTCAAATTTCAGTTATACGCGTATGTGCACAAATAAGTCTATCCAATTTGACCTCAACAAAATTAATCAGTATCCTTCCCTATTAAATATATCCTATTAAATTATATTTTTCAAATGAAAGTTCAAGCAAATAGTCCTTTCCACTTTTCAAGTCTAAATCAAAGAATATTAACCCCATATCACAAGAAAAAGTATCTTGAAGAACGATTTCATTAGTATCCAAATCTATTACAGTAACTGTCACGTTCTGTACTTCAGAAAAGAAGTTAAGATACAATACATTGTTATCAATAAATGCTTCTACTGGATAGACTACTGGCACCCGAGTCACTTCGCCTTGCTTCACTCCTTTCCCTTTTAATATTATTTTTCTAGAAGAATGACTTAACTCCATACTGTAGCTATCTATATTACATTCCAGAGAACTTCCTAGTGTCATATTTGAAAAGAAAACACATAGGAACAATAAAAATAGTAGTTTTTTCATAATACTGTCGATTTTTGATGTTCAATACTGCAAATATGGACAGTAAGCATAAGAAAAGTACTATACCATTGTGTTAACAAATTTAAAAATCAATATTGCACATTACACAAAGAGCATATAAAAATACAGGAAAGTTATATTTTGCTTAATATATCAATCAATCTTACTTTTTTATATTTATCCAAGCCCATTCTCTCTAACACAGACCGACTTCTTTTATACACAGCAGCAGAAGTGCACCCCCAAAGATAAGCAATATCCATATATTTAAAATCCAGTCTAACTAAGCAACAAAAATGAATATCTTCCTCCAATAAACACTCATATTTAGTTCTTAATCTTTCTACAAAGCCCAAAGATGCCATATCTATTTCATGCAATAAAACATCCCATTCATCATTAGTAATTTTCTTCATCCCATCAGGATTAAGTTTATTATACTCACACAACTCTATCAGCATTTGATAGATAGTAGAAGACATTAATATAAACTTAAGATTCAGATTTCTCAATCGTTTTACTTCCGCATCTCTTTCATCAAGTTGGCGTTCCAAATCTTCTTGTATTTGATGGTATTGTTCCAACAATTCTTTGAGATTATTATCTAATCTCACTCTTGTGGCAACATTCGACTCTAAATGCCCACAATGCTGCTGTATTTCTTTTATTTCTATATCTTTTTTCTCTAACTCTTTCTTAAGTGTCTCTATACTTTTATATAATAATTGCCGTTTATTTACTAATTGCACCATTTGTTCTTTCCTTTTTCTACGCCTTTGCAAGAAGATATAAATCATAAGAATCAACAATAATCCAAATAACAATAAACAAAAACGATACTGAGTCAAAAATGACTCATAGCGTTCCGTTGATTGACGATATAACACATTCTTCAAAGAAGATACGACTTCAACCGGTTGCTCCATTAATTTCATGGAATCCTTATAAACAGCATATAAAGTTTCAAATTCCAATGCTTCGTCTTTTTTCCCCAGTTCCTTTGCTACTTCCGACAACTTCATATATGCACTCGCTTTTGTATAATAATTATCAGAAGATAAAACTTTATTCAAATAAATAGATGCCGAATCATATTGTTCCAATTGAGAATAAGCACTTCCAATGACAAGATAATAGCCATTTTTCTCCAAACTATCTAATACTAATTTCAGACCTTTATTTGCATATTCTATAGCATCTTGTGTTTTTCCTTGATATAACAGAAGATAGCTTAGAGAACTGAACACAAGTTCTTTTATACGCTGTTCATCACTCTTCACGATTAATTTCAAAGCCTGCTTTAAGCATTTTTCCGCATCAATCAAATAGTCATTTCCTTTTTCCATACAAATATCCGCCCGTTTGACTAACGCTACAGCTAAACGCAATGAATCATGATGTATTTCTGCCAATTCAATAGCCTGTCTATAAAGAGAATCAGCCTCTTCTTGCAACCCATGCTGCCAAAACAATAAACCTAAATTGCTTTTCAATAAAATATTCAGATCATAATTATCCGCTTGCTCAGCTAAAGGCATTGCCACCAAAAATTCACGTACAGTTCCTTCAATATCACCTCTGTCTTGACAAACTCGTCCAAGATAATAATGAGCTTTTGCCCGTAGGGTAATATCATCGGAAGTGTCATAATAATCTACAGCGACACGAATTAGCGAATCATCCGTGTGAGTAACATAGTTCTGATCTTTGGCTTGTGTTAACAATAGGGCATATTTAGCTCTAGACTGTATAGAAGACAACTCAGCAAGATTCATACGTTCCAATAAACTCAATGCACTATCTGCACATCCAACTTCTATCAAAGAATCTGCACGCAATAAAGAAGGAATTACCCTATCTGTGGGAGAAAGGCAAGATGTTAAAAACAGGAAGATGATTCCATAGACATAGTTTACATTCATCACTTTTAATAGATTTCGAATAAGTTTTGTTTGAGAGCAGAAGCAAAAATAAAAGAATTATGATATATTTGCAACTTAAACCTAAAAATGTTTAACCAAGAATGGCAGAATCTACGATTATTACCGGTCAGTTTGTTCGAATCAGCCAAACGCCCGCCAGTATCGGCGAACGATTGCTGGCTTTGGTCATCGATTATTCCCTGATTGTGATTTATCTATATTCTGTGACGACACTCATTGTTAAACTGCATTTATCTTCCGGAGTCGGTACGGTTTTTTTTCTGTGCCTCGTCTATTTGCCTGTACTTCTTTACTCGTTTCTCTGCGAAATGTTCAATCACGGGCAGAGTTTCGGAAAACGTCTGATGAATATACGCGTCGTAAAATCAGACGGTTCTACTCCCAGCATCAGTGCTTATCTGCTGCGCTGGCTTCTCTTCATCATTGATGGGCCCGGCACAGGAGGTTTAGGGCTTTTAGTCGTTCTGCTGACTAAAAACAGTCAGCGACTGGGTGATTTAGCAGCCGGAACGATGGTAATCAAAGAAAAGAATTATCGCAAGATACACGTCAGCCTCGATGAATTTGATTATCTGACCAAGAATTATCACCCGACGTATCCACAATCTGCCGATTTATCATTGGAACAGGTGAACGTAATTACCCGAACGCTGGAGTCCGGTGAAAAGGATCGGGTAAGGCGCGTTACGTTACTCGCCAAAAAGGTGCAGGAAATCTTATCTGTTACTCCACGAGAGAATAATCAGGAGAAGTTTCTTCAAACAGTACTTCGGGATTATCAGTATTATGCGTTGGAGGAAATCTAAAATAAGAACTTACACAACACGTATATACACTACCGTCTTCCCATTTCCATATTTCTGAATAATTCCTTTTTCTATGAAAAGATTCAATTGATGCAAAGCCTGTAATCTACTCATCCCGGTAATAGCACAATAATCTGCCCGATTGATACAAGGATGTTTCTCCAAAAAGTCCTGCAATTTTTTCAAGCACTCGTCTTCGGATATTTTTGCATTGGAACGTGTCGGGGAAGATATTCGTTCTAAATCCATTTTAGAGTTCAGTTCTCTCTTATATGTTTGTTTTACCTTCAGATTAATATTTTTCAGGCGAATAGATGGAGAGCGTACTTCTTTTCTGTCAGTAATCTCTTTTTCCAAAGAAAGGGTCAAAGAAAAATGCCCTAAATCTCCAAATTCCACAATATATCCTCTGGACAGCAGTGTCTGTAACTCATCGGTGATAGCCTCTACCGCTCCAACTAATTGCGCATGGGGAATATGATGCATCATGGACACCCGCTCCACAAATTCTTTGGTTGTATATGTTCCGCTTGGCACTACCCGTGCGTGTAGCAACTTCTGTTCTTCAGCATCCTCTTGTTTGGGATTTTCATAAAGGTCGTAATAAATGCTCATAAGAATAATTTTATGTTTGGCTGTTAATAACTTAACGGTTTCTATGTAAGTAATTAGTTGTTTGTTAGCTATATTCTTTCGTATTACTTAAGTGAGACGAATAGATTACTTAAGTAAGACAATTATATCACTTAAGTAATTTGATTATCTTACCTAAGTGATACGCAATAAAACAACGAACAAAGATACTAAAAATCCGAAAGCCCCGAAACTATTTTCCGCATGAGTTTTAATAAGCGATAGAATAAGATTGCCATATTGCATAAACTGTATTCTCAACTGTTTTCACTAACTTTGCAAAAAAATGAATGACAGGTATCCCTACACATAAAGCTGTTCAACAATCTGATTTTGGAATATTTGCAAAGGAAGTATCTCCCTTTTCCCCGAATCGGACGATTAATTACGTACACCGAGATGATTATTACATTTTGGGCGTAGTGAAAAGCGGTACGTGTCATGTAAGCATCGATTTCAAAGAGTATGTTTTCTCGGCAGGTGACGTTGTCTGTACCCAGCCTAACCAAGTTCACCATATCATTGATACAGGAAACGCAGACGTTCTTCTTCTTTTTATAGACGGAGTGTTTATAGATACCCCAACCAAACAAATCATTGCCGAATATGTATTATCGCCCGTACCGTTTAAGATAAACGACATACAATATACTGATTTGGGCCAATTATTCTCCATGATTCTGCGAAGAATGAACGGGGGGAATCCCGATCACAAATCGAAAGCCGTCATACAGAATTTATCATGTGCCGTTGTCGGCATCATTACAGACAACATTCAGAAGTATATAGGACAAAACCACAAAAACAGAAGGCATATTGAAATCACATTAGCGCTCAAAGCACTGTTTTCAGAAGAAAAACAACTAAACAGAAGTGTATCTTATTATGCGGAAGCATTACACATCTCACCGGTATATCTGAATGAAGTGGTTAAAAATGTTACAGGCGAAAGTGTGAGCAAATATATTCAGAATGAATTAATATTGAGAGCCAAGCGAATGCTGGTATACACTTCCTTAAACGTAAGAGAGATTTCCATTGACTTGGGGATAGAGGATTATGCCTACTTCACCCGACTGTTCACCAAAGCGGTAGGCGTCAACCCGACCTCCTATCGAAAGAAATACCTTGAATAGTACAACTTTAACCTCACATCGTCTATTTCACTATTAATCAGTTCGTTGTAATTTTGCCATCAAAAAAGATGAGCAGAAACAGATTTATTTATCTCACAGATTTAATGTTAGTTCCCATATTCATTTTGTCGTTTTACACAGGCATCGAATTACATATCGCAGGACAGGGTGACAACCACGAAATATGGCATAACTGGGCCGTATTCCATGTTAATGCCAGCCTGCTATTCATGATATTGGGAATAGTTCATGTCAAAAGCCATTGGGGATGGTATAAAGGCTTGAAAACAATCGGCTGCAAAGGCAAAAGAAAAGTCGTGTTATCCTTGTCTGCTGTTTTCTTATTGGTCATTATTACAGGACTATCACTGTTCGGTATTGAAGGAGCCAATTCTCCGATGGGATTACTGCATTACCAAATCGGTATTCTCACAGGAGTTCTGAGCGTTTGTCATATAGTAAAGAGAAAACAGTTTTTATTCAAGGGATTTGCAGCGAATGTACTTGGCAGGAAATACCGGAAAGCGAAAACATAAGGATGGAAAAAGACATAGCCTGAAAGACGCGAATCTTTCAGGCTATGTTCCTTTCATTTATCTACAGTGGTGACTAGCGACAATTAGTCCACCTGCCCCAGAGAGTTTCCATATTCCATTTCTCCCTGAACCACAAAAAGGATTTCTTCGGGATCATATTCTCCCATTTCGTCCTTCTTGGCTTCTTTCACGATGTAAGCTACGACCTCTTCCAAGTCGATGTTTACGTAGCCGTCGTTATCGGGCTGAGCGTCGAGAATGCCACTTTCTGAATAGTACTCGTCTATCAGATCGAGAAAATAGTACAGTTCATCGTCCTCGAACTTCTCTTTCAGTTCCTGAGGCAGATAGTTCTTGATAAACTCGACGGTCTTTTCGTCATCGGCATCTTCTAATAAAAAATCATCTTCCAGTCCCATGGTTGTAAGTATTAAGTAATAAGTATTAAATATTAGACAAAGTCTAGAGAAGGTTCTTCACTTTTTCCACGAATACCGGTTTGGCGACTGCGCCTACCTGCTTGTCTACAATCTCACCATTCTTGAAGAACAAAACAGTAGGAATGTTGCGGATACCATATTCGGCAGCCACATCGCTGTTATCATCCACATCGCATTTACCGATGATGACTTGTCCTTCAAACTCCGCAGCCAATTCTTCAATAATAGGAGCCACCATTTTACAAGGGCCACACCAGGGAGCCCAAAAATCCACCACAACAGGCTTTCCTTCTGCAAGGATTTCCTTATAGTTGCTGTCTGTAATTTCTAAAGCCATTTCTTTTTAAGTATTAAGTATTAATTATTATGTATTAATTCGTTTGTAGATTTGCGCTACAAAGATAATCAATTTATACGGAATCCAAGTTCGGGGCGCTCCTTTAAATATGTTATTAAATCTCTGCCTACCGAAAGTTTGACCGGACGGGAAATCAGATCGACCGACATACGGCTGTCCGTATCGTCCGTCACTTTGAAATAGAGCTCCGTATTACCGGGATGTTCTTTGGTCAAAGTGGCCAGTTCGGTAACCAATCCCGAATTTAACACCGACAGAGGAATAATAATGGTGATCTTCTGCACCAGTTCTTCTTTCACGTCGGGCAGAAGTTCCATCGAAGTGATCTTGACTTCCAGCTCGTCCTGCCGCCATTGCTTGGCCTGACAACGGGCTTTGATATACAGGAACGTCCCTTCATTCAGATATCCCTGATAAGTCACCCAGTCATTTCCCCAAAAAGGTATTTCCGTAGAGCCCGAATAGTCTTCGATCTTGGCAATGCCATACGGATTGCCATTCTTGCTGACTCCACGACGGACACTGGTCACAATGCCACCCATTGTAATCTCCCGGCCTGCCAGAGCCGCCTTATCTTCCAAATCTGCCATACGGGTATTGCAGACGTGATCCAGCACAATCGCGAACTCATCCAGCGGATGGGCGGAAAGGTAAATGCCTACCAGGTCGCGTTCCTTGTTCAGACGTTCGAGGTCGCCCCAGCGCTCTACTCCCTGAGGAATTTCGGGGGTGGCAATATCGACGACATTCGCTCCGCCGAACAATGAATTGATGGCAGCTCTCTTGTCTTCCTGATAGCGGTTGCCGTATCGCATTAATGTTTCGAGGAATACTTCGCCCTTAGAGTTGACGGCAAAGTACTGCTCCCGCTTCAATTCGGGGAAACTGTCGAAACCTCCCGCCAACGCCAGACATTCCATATTCTTTTTATTGCAGGCATTCAGATTGACACGTTGTACGAAGTCAAAGATACCTTTGAATGGTCCGTTGGTATTACGTTCTTCTACAATGCTTTGCACGGCGGCTTCGCCTACGCCTTTCACCGCTCCCAGTCCGAAACGGATATTACCGTCATGGTTGACCGTAAACTTCAGGTTACTCTCATTCACATCCGGGCCGAGCGTCTCGATACCCATTGCCTTGCATTCGTCCATCAGCTTCGTGATATCCGTAATGTTGGACAAACTTCGGCTCATGACAGCCGCCATGTATTCCGACGGGTAGTTCGCTTTCAGATAGGCTGTCTGATAAGCTACCCAAGAGTAGCAAGTAGCGTGCGATTTGTTGAACGCATAAGAGGCAAACTTTTCCCAGTCGGTCCAAATCTTTTCAAGTACTTTCGGGTCATGACCGTTCTTGCGTCCGCCTTCGATAAACTTGGGCTTCATATGATCCAGCTTATCACGCAACTTCTTACCCATCGCCTTACGAAGGGCATCGGACTCACCACGGGTAAAGTCCGCCAGCAGACGTGACAAAAGCATCACCTGTTCCTGATAGACCGTAATGCCATACGTATCTTTCAGATATTTCTCCATCACCGGAATGTCATATTCAATCGGCTTACGGCCATGCTTACGGTCGATGAAGTCCGGAATATAATCCATCGGACCCGGACGATAGAGGGCATTCATGGCAATCAAATCTTCGAAGGTAGAAGGCTGCAATTCGCGCAGGTACTTCTGCATTCCGGCAGATTCAAACTGGAATGTTCCGATGGTACGTCCGTCACTATATAATTTGTAAGTTGCCGGGTCGGTGATATCGATCTGGTCTACGTCTATCTCCAGACTACGACTCAGACGGATATTCTCAACCGCCTCCTTAATAATAGACAATGTTTTCAACCCGAGGAAGTCCATCTTGATCAATCCGGTATCCTCGATCACCGAACCTTCATACTGGGTAACGAGCATCTTTTCGCCCGTTTCCTTATCATCGGCCGTACTTACTGGCACCCAGTCGGTGATGTCGTCACGACAGATAATCGTACCGCAGGCATGCACACCGGTACCACGAACGTTACCTTCAAGCATTTTGGCATACTTAAGGGTGTCTCGCACCAACGGGTCGGACGATGCCTCAGCCGCTTGCAGTTCGGGGACGTATTCGATGGCATTCCGCAGGTTCAGCTTCTTGTCGGGGATTTTATCCGGCACCAGCTTTGCCAGACGGTCGGACTCCGAGAGAGGAAGTTTCTGTACACGGGCAACGTCTTTGATAGCCAGTTTGGTAGCCATCGTACCATATGTGATGATATGCGCTACTTTTTCCTGACCATATTTATTGGTTACCCAGCGAAGTACTTCACCACGACCGTCGTCATCGAAGTCCACATCGATATCGGGCAAGGAGATACGGTCCGGATTCAAGAAACGCTCGAACAGCAAGTCGTACTGGATAGGGTCGATCTTGGTGATACCCAGACAGTAAGCCACCGCCGAACCGGCAGCCGAACCACGTCCGGGACCTACCGACACGCCCAGTTCCACACGTGCGGCGTTGATAAAGTCCTGCACAATCAAGAAGTATCCGGGGAAACCCATCGTTTTCATGATGTACAACTCGAAGTTGAGCCGTTCTTTCACTTCTTCCGACAAAGGGTCACCATATATTCTTTTCGCACCGTCAAATGCTAACTTTGCCAGATAATCGCCTTCAAGTTTGATACGATACAGTTTGTCATATCCTCCCAAACGTTTGATCTTGGCCTGCCCTTCCTCTTCGCTCAGCACCACATTGCCATGTTCGTCCTGCGTAAACTCGTCGAACAGGTCTTTCTCCGTATATTTGGCACGATATCCTTCTTCCGTTCCGAAATCTTCGGGAATAGCGAAGGTAGGCATGATAGGTGCATGGTCAATCGAATAATATTCGACTTTATCGAGAATTTCCAGCGTATTGCTCAGTGCCTCGGGAACATCTGCAAAGAGTTCATTCATCTCTTCACGGGTTTTCATCCATTCCTGTTTGGTATATAGCATACGACTGGGATCATCCAAGTCTTTACCCGTACTCAGGCAGATCAAACGGTCATGCGCCTCGGCATTCTCTTCATCCACAAAGTGGACGTCGTTGGTGCAGATCAGCTTGATATTATATTTCCGGGCATACTCCTGCAAGTATTTGTTCACATTTACCTGTAGCGGATAACATTCATGATTGGCACGGGGTACAGTCGCCTTATGGCGCTGCATCTCCAGATAGTAGTCATCACCAAACAGGTTCTTATACCATTGGATCGCTTCTTCGGCTTCGGCAAACTGCCCTGCGGTAATACGCTTCGGCACCTCGCCACCCAGACACGCCGAGCAGACAATCAGACCTTCGTGATACTTCTCCAGCTCACTGCGGTCGGTACGCGGACGCATATAGTACCCGCGCGTCCACGCGTGCGATACTAATTTAATAAGGTTATGATAACCTTTCTCATTCTTGGCTAATACAATCAGGTGATAGCCGCTTTGGTCCGGCTTCCCTTCTTTCAAGTCCATCGTACGGCGGGCGACGTACATCTCGCAACCGATAATCGGTTTAAAGAGCTTGTTCTCCGCCTCCACGATCTTCGCCTTGCAGGCAGCTATCTCCGCCTCCTTATCCTCACACTCCACTGTGCCGGCTTCAATCCCTGCAATCCGCTTTTTCAGATCCTTGATTTCCCCTTTCGGACCGCTGTTCTTCTTATTGACGTAGTTCGTAAATTCCTTGATACCGAACATATTTCCATGATCGGTCACGGCAATACCCTTCATCCCATTTTTCATGGCTTTATCTACCAGACGGGCGACACTTGCCTGACCATCCAGAAGAGAATATTGCGTATGAACGTGTAAATGAACGAAATCCTGCATAATGATAAGTAGTTAATTTGAAGGCATAAAATTACTACCTCCCGCGTTATAAACAAAAATAATCCTCAAAAAGTTATCAACACTCGCATTTCTCTGCTCATTTACTTGCTGTTTTTTTAAAATAAGTATATTTTTGCACACAATATCATTAAACAGCATTCATGGGCCGACTAAAGAAATTAAAAAAGATACGTATTCACCGCGAAGGAACACATATATTATGGGCTAGCTTTCTGCTACTGCTACTGATTAATGCGGCCCTTTATTGGGGAATAGATTGCAAAATTCCTTTTTATGTGGTTGCAGTAGCCAGTATTGCAGTATATCTGCTGATGGTTAACTTCTTCCGCTGTCCGATTCGACTTTTCGGGAAGGATACAGAAAAGATAGTCGTCGCTCCTGCTGACGGCAAAATCGTAGTCATTGAAGAAGTGGACGAAAACGAATACTTCCATGACCGCCGGTTGATGATCTCCATCTTCATGAGCATCGTTAACGTACATGCCAACTGGTATCCGGTGGACGGCACCATTAAAAAGGTAGCCCACCACAACGGTAACTTCATGAAAGCATGGCTGCCTAAAGCCAGTACGGAGAACGAACGTTCTACCGTAGTCATAGAAACTCCGGAAGGAGTGGAAGTGCTGACCCGACAAATCGCCGGAGCCGTGGCACGACGCATTGTCACCTACGCAGAAGTAGGAGAAGAATGCTATATCGACGAACACATGGGCTTTATCAAATTCGGTTCCCGTGTGGATGTATATCTGCCCCTCGGCACGGAAGTCTGTGTCAACATGGGACAATTAACGACCGGTAACCAGACGGTTATCGCCAAACTTAAATAATTCGGTCACAATGACAAATGTTATAAAGAACAATATTCCGAATACAGTAACCTGCCTGAACCTTTTCTCCGGTTGTATCGCCTGTGTCATGGCTTTCGAAGCCCGTTATGACCTGGCACTGCTTTTTATTGTTCTGAGTGCAGTCTTCGATTTTTTCGATGGCATGCTGGCTCGTATTCTCAATGCACACTCAATCATCGGAAAAGACTTGGATTCACTTGCGGATGATGTCAGCTTCGGTGTGGCTCCCTCGCTGATTGTATTCTCCTTATTTAAAGAGATGTACTATCCGGCAAATATGGAATTTCTTGCTCCTTACCTGCCATACGCAGCCTTTTTGATTTCCGTATTCTCAGCGTTACGACTGGCTAAATTCAATAATGATACCCGGCAGTCCAGTTCTTTCGTTGGTCTTCCTGTTCCGGCAAACGCCTTATTCTGGGGATCTTTCGTAGTAGGGGCGCATGACTTCCTCGTCTCCGAGAACTGCCATCCTGTCTACCTTATTTTATTGGTTTGTCTGTTTTCGTGGTTGCTGGTGTCAGAGATACCGATGTTCTCGTTGAAATTCAAGAATCTTTCATGGAGTACAAATAAAATCAGTTTCATTTTCCTGATTGTATGTATCCCATTCCTTGTTTTCTTAGGTATCAGCAGTTTCGCAGCGATCATTGTCTGGTATATTTTACTTTCACTTTTTACAAGAAAAAGTAAATAAACAATCTCTTGGCACGTTTGTTGTACTATGAGTTTTATCGAAGTTACAACATAAAATCATAGCCCAATGCATATACTTTTATTCTTACTTCTTTTTCTAGCTGCCATTGTCATATTTGGCCTTTCGATTGTCGGATTTGTATTAAGAGCCATTTTCGGGCTTGGCCGTGGTTCGTCTTCCCGGACGAAGCAGGCAAGGAGTGGACAAAACGGCCAGCAGCAACATCGTCCCAGCTATAACCAGAACACGGACAGCCGTGCCGATAACGAAGAGGAAATCTTCGCTGAAAACAGCCCAAGAACCAAACATAAGAAAATATTCACTCAGGATGATGGTGAATATGTGGATTTCGAGGAAGTAAAATAATATAATATAGAAAGTGGTTAGTAACGTGTAGCCAGCAGTTTACTAATCACTGTTTCATCTTCTCTTAGAAGCGAAAAAGTCCTTCATCAATGTGGCACATTCATCTGCAAGGATTCCTTTTACAACGACCGTTTTAGGATGCAGCGCCTGAGCCGCATATCGCTGATACCCACGCTTATCATCTTCCGCACCAAAAACCAGTTTGCCGGTCTGCGCCCAAGCAATGGCACCGGCACACATCACACAGGGTTCTACTGTAACATACAGCGTACATTCGTTCAGGTACTTTCCGCCAAGTACGTTGGCGGCAGCTGTGATAGCCTGCATTTCGGCATGGGCCGTCACATCATTCAATGTCTCTGTCAGGTTATGGGCACGGGCTATGATCCGTTCTTTGCAGACAACCACTGCTCCTACAGGGACTTCGCCCCGCTCTGCAGCCTTGCCGGCTTCTATCAATGCCTGTTTCATGAAGTAAGTATCGTCCAGCGTCATCATCAGCGTCTCATGTCATGTTCTCCGAAGAGGGTGGGATAATCTTCTTCCATATTTTTATGGATAAACATGAGAATGGTTTCGCGAAGCCAGCGTGACTTATTCGTTATCTTGTATTTTTCCAGATAACGATCGACAATCAACTGCTCGTCTTCGCTCAACAAAATGCTCATCCGCCGTTCCCGTTTGGTATACTCAGCGTGCATTTTCAGGCACTTTTTGCTCCTTTTTCTCATATCTTCTGCAAAATTACTTTTACTTCTGTAAAAACAAAGAATAAAAGCTGTAAATTTGCAAAAAAAGATGGCTGAACACAATGAATTAGGGAAAGCAGGAGAAAATGCCGCAGTAGCCTATCTCGAAGAGCATGGTTATCTTATCCGCCACCGGAACTGGAGAAAAGGTCACTTCGAACTGGACATCGTAGCCGCCAAAGAGAACGAATTGGTGATAGTAGAAGTGAAAACACGCAGTAACACTTTGTTTGCCCAACCGGAAGAAGCCGTCGATTTACCAAAGATTAAACGGACAGTACGTGCTGCCGACACATATATGAAACTATTTCAGATTGACGTTCCGGTACGTTTCGATATCATCACTGTCATTGGCGAGAACGGAAATTTCAGAATAGACCATATAAAGGAAGCTTTTTATCCTCCTTTATTTTAATAGGAAACAAGTATTTTAACTAAGAGCAAAAACATAAAATCGAAAGACTTATGAATGTAGAAACGATCAGGGAATACTGCTTAAGTAAAAAAGGGGTTACCGAATCATTCCCATTTGATGATGTATCGCTGGTTATGAAGGTGATGGACAAAATGTTTGCCCTCATCGACTTGGAAGGAGCCAACTTCATCGCACTGAAATGTGATCCGGAACGTGCCATCGAACTGCGCGAACATTATGCAGGCATTGAAGGAGCCTACCATTTCAACAAGAAATATTGGAATGGCGTTTACTTCGATAAAGACGTAGACGATAAATTAATAAAGGAACTCGTCGATCATTCTTACGAGGAAGTTATCAAGAAATTCACTAAGAAACTGCGTGCTGAATATGATGCCCTCCCCTGATATGTCATTTCCTGTCCCATTGATTCACATCAGTGAGACAAATTCTACAAACAGTTATCTGCAGGCTCTTTGTTCCAAGCAACAGGGAGTTGCAGCATTTACGACTGTAGTTGCCGACTTCCAGACATCCGGACGTGGGCAACGTGGCAATTCGTGGGAATCTGAACCCAAAAAGAATCTTCTTTTCAGTTTTGTTCTTTTCCCGGATTTTTTGGAAGCACGCCGGCAGTTCTTGATCTCTCAGATTGTGTCTTTGGCTATTAAAGAGGAACTGGATAGCTATGCTGACGATTTTTCCATCAAATGGCCGAATGATATCTACTGGAAAGACAAAAAAATATGTGGGATGCTGATCGAAAATGATTTGATGGGGCGCAATATCAGTCAGAGTATTTCCGGAATCGGGATCAATGTAAATCAGGAAGCATTCCATAATACTGCTCCAAATCCGGTATCGCTCCGGCAAATCACAGGAAAACAGTATGACATTTTCGAAATTCTCAAGAATATCATGCTCCGCATTCAATCCGGTTATGAATTGCTCCGGAACGGTGACACTGAACTCATAGCCCACCGATATGAAAAAGCTCTTTTCAGAAAAGAAGGGATGCATCGGTATAAAGATGCTGATGGAGAGTTCTTTGCGAGAATTATTTGCGTAGAGCCCGAAGGGAAGCTGATTCTGGAAGATGATGCGCAAAGAAAAAGAGGATATATGTTTAAAGAGGTAGAATACATCTTTAAATAAAAGCCTCTATTGTTTCAAAAAACATTATCTTTGAGCCATACGTTTATATATACTATAAAAACTCGCTTATTTATGAAAACAAGATTAATCTTCCTACTTCCATTACTATTTTTCCTTATTAGTTGTGGCGATTCTGATTCAGAAACAGCGAAACTGGAATTATCGCAATCAACTTTCGATGATGTTAGCGCAAATGGCGAGACATTAAAAATAGATGTGACCTGTAATTCCTCATGGAGTGTTTCGAGCAACAAGCAGTGGTGTGTACCTAATAAAAAGAATGGCGAGAATGATGGAGAACTGACTCTATCTATAACAGCTAGCCTGGACTCAAATCCAAGAAGTGCTACAGTTACAATTATAAGTAACAAAGTAACTAAAACAATCCAAATAACTCAAGAAGCTTCTAGCAGTACTGCAGAAGAGCATCATTATAATCTTCCTATTATTTTTCACGTTTTATATAAAGATCAAAATGATCCTTTACAATACGTCAGTTCTAAACGATTATCTAGCATACTTGATATAGTTAACAACTTATATAAAAATACAGTAAACAGTGTGGACATGAACCTCACTTTCAGCCTTGCAACTGTTGCTCCATCTGGAAAACAATTGGCAGCACCAGGTATAGAATATGTAGAATGGCCGGAAACCTATCCAATAGACTGTGAGAAATTCATGCAAGACAATTCAGGGAAATATGTAGATTATCTGTGGGATCCTAATCTGTATATTAATGTTATGATATACAATTTTGAATCCGACCCTCATTCTAACTCAACAATATTAGGAATTTCCCATCTTCCATTCTCCACAAAAGGAAGTACTTTTCTAGAAGGGCTTAATGAAATAAATTATTCTTATCTAGAACTGAAAAACTTAAAATTCCCTTATTGTACATCTATAAATAGTCTGTTTATTAATTCACAATCTACTGAAACGATACATAACACAGCAGACGTTACAGTTACTATAGCTCATGAATTAGGACATTATTTAGGATTACACCATGCTTTTGCAGAAGATGAGAACGGTAATTTACTGAATGATTGTCAAGATACCGACTATTGTAGAGATACCTATCCATATAATAAAGTAGCGTATGACATTTGGGTAAATGAACAGATTGACAATGGAGAAAAATATCTTCCAATACTTGCCAAACGAATAAATTGTGAAACTGAAACAGAGTTTACTTCTACCAATATCATGGATTATGCTTTTACTTATGCCAATGAATTCACTCCAGATCAGCGTACAAGAATTCGCCATGTCCTGATGTACAGTCCATTAATACCTGGTCCTAAAAAAGGACAGAGTGGTACTCGTACTGTCATTGAAGGTCCATTAGATTTGCCTATTCGCACCGCAAAATAATAATCTAGAAAGAGGTGAACCGCTGAGCGGTTCACCTCTTTCTAGATTAACAATATCTTTTACTCTGTTAAGAAAACAAAAACTCATTCACAATGCAAAGATTAAGCTTCCAATTGCTTTTTAAAGAACTCCTGTTTTATATATTTGAATAGGACTAATAAAGCAATATTATTAAATTATTTATTTGTAAAATTATACATACATAACAAATTATCAAATACAATCTTCTTATGATTCTACACCATGAGATTATGTTTCAATTTATTTCCAATAAAAGCCATAATTCCATACAATATCTTCTTTCCTACACGGAACCCAAACATCATCATAAAAATAGGGAAATCCATCACTTTCAGAAATATTTAATAGTACAGTCCACATAGCCATTACATGTTGCCCATTCTCTGTTATAATCAATTCTGTTTTATAACCTCTTGGAGGTTCTCTTAGTTTTGAATCTGGAGTAATTCCACATTCTGGAGAAAAGCAGTCTAAAGCTGGAGTTAAAGCTTCTGCAGGATAAGCATAATTTAATTGTGCCCCCCAAAGAGTACAGTAATAAGCATAGTGGGGACTCAATCCTGTTTCTTTCGCCATTTCTTCGGAAAGAATCAAAGTATACATCTTTCTTGAAATATATTCACCTAATCCATCCGGACTCCAAAAATATTGATATCCAGTATAAGACATTGGAATCAATTCACCTAAAGTACGTGTTCCAACATCCTGCTTTGAAATTATAAATGCAGGTGCTGTATTATTTAGTACATGACTAAATAATCCATCTGCCTGTGCTAGGTCAAAAACGTCATCCATCGAATTGACTTGAACAGGTTTCTCTGACGAGGAGATTTCTTTTATTTCTGATAAAGAACTTTCTTGCAAGAAAGTATTAAAATTCTCAGAACAAGACGTGCAAAGGGGGAATAACACCATTGCACATAAATAATATATAAACTTCATTAGTTCAATTATTACATTGTTATTGTATATCGTTCGCAAGGCCATTCTAAGTTTTCTTTTTTTCTAGGTATCCAAACATCATTATAAAACTGTCCATGTGCATCTTGTATAACTTCATAAATATATGTCTTAAGATAAGGATCTCCATCCTTCGGTTCTACATAAACATAACCAAATTCTGATGTTACATATAGTTTATCTTCCACAAGCCCACAAGTGGTTACAGAGGGAGTAGGAGTATACTTTTCCGAAGGACCTGATTTGGGAAATTTAATGGTAATTTCCCATTCTCGGACAAAATAAATTCTATTATATGGTAATCCTGCATATTTACAGGCTTTTCTAGCAAATTGCCGATGCATTCTTCTAGTTCTAGAGCTATATTTTGCAGTTGTATATCCCTCCAATACATATGTACTTATAGGTGAATGATAATTAGGAGGCAAATCCGGTAGAGGTAGCACCTCACCATAAGATGTTGAATCACTTTTATTAATACTTGTTGCACATTCAGCAATTGAGGCAAATAGCCTATTCACACAAAAAAAGAGCAATAAAATTAAAAGCAGACCTAATCTAGACATAATATTATTTTAAGGTTAATAATTACTTAGAGTTTAATGACTTGTTAAATACATTTTGTTTGTACTCCACAAACATACAAAAAAATAATCAACAACCATCAAATATCTATTTTAATTTATCCTTCCATTATAAAAAACTAATCTGTTTTAATTATCGACTGTTCAAACCGCTCAGCGATTCACCTCTTTCTCTATCCTTAAAATCTTATCTAACGTCTTCTGAGCCTCCGTCGATGGGAACCGTAGCACCACTTTCTGTAAAGAGCGTCGTGCTTTCTCATATCCGGTAGCAAACAATTTCGACAGCCCGTCCCGATAACGTGCATATTGCATTTTTGTCGGTGAAGAAAGCTTTTTGTAGTCACTTTCCAGTTTTTTCTTCTCCTGTTCCGCCATCAGATAATAATAATTACCGAGAAAGATATTGGCTGCCAGATTATCCGCATCCAACTTCAATATATTCTCATACATACGCAACGCATCCTTCTCCTGTCCACGACATACCTGCATTTCGGCAACAGCCTCCAGATAATCTACATTATCAGGGTCCTTCTGCGACAGTTCTTTATAAAATAAAAAGGCTTTATCATAATTCCGATTCTTCTTATAGGCAAGAGCCAACTCATTAGAAAGTTTCGAGCTGATCTCACTACTCTTGTCTATACTCGTCCAGTAGAACATTTCCGAGCGGTCTATATTCAGACTGATGGCCTGACGGAAATAGCTAACCGCCTGTCCATGCTGTCCAGCCTCAATAGCAGCCGTGACTTTATGCAACATTTCATCGGCCGTCTGTGCATTCAGCATCAGCGGCAACGAAAACAAAGAAAAAAGAAGGAGAGTTAAGGTTTTCATAATCAGTTACATTGTTTCTAGTTCGTGACACGCAAAGATACAATAAAATAATAAAATATGTACCTTTGTTCGCAAAAAGAACAATCTATTTGATAAAAGTGTTTCTACAAGATGATAAATAAAAAGACGACCTCCGAAAACAGACGAATATTACAGATTGCCGTACCATCGATTATTTCGAATATTACCGTGCCATTACTGGGACTTATCGATGTCACCATCGTAGGACATCTCGGCTCTCCGGCATATATCGGGGCGATTGCCGTAGGAGGAATGTTGTTCAATATCATCTACTGGATCTTTGGATTTCTACGTATGGGAACAAGCGGCATGACCTCACAAGCCTACGGGCAGCATGACTTAAACGAGATCAACCGGTTACTGATACGTTCTGTCGGCGTCGGACTCTTTATTGCCCTATGCCTGCTGATCCTTCAATATCCTATCCTTAATGCGGCATTCACACTCATACAGACTACAGAAGAAGTTAAGCAACTGGCAACTACCTATTTCTATATCTGTATTTGGGGAGCTCCGGCAATGCTGGGCCTTTATGGATTTGCAGGCTGGTTTATCGGAATGCAGAACTCACGCTTCCCGATGTATATCGCCATCACGCAGAATATTGTCAATATTATCGCCAGTTTGTCTTTCGTCTATCTCTTGGATATGAAAGTGGCAGGAGTTGCTGCCGGGACCCTTATCGCACAGTATGCAGGTTTCTTTATGGCCATACTATTGTATATGCGTTATTACAGCACGCTCCGAAAACGTATTGTATGGAAAGACATCATACAGAAGCAGGCAATGTACCGTTTCTTCCGGGTAAACCGTGACATCTTTTTCCGTACCCTCTGTCTGGTAATCGTAACGATGTTCTTCACCTCTGCTGGAGCTGCACAGGGAGAAGTCGTTTTGGCAGTAAATACACTGCTGATGCAATTGTTCACACTCTTCTCTTACATCATGGATGGATTCGCCTATGCAGGGGAAGCGTTAGCCGGACGCTATATCGGTGCAAGAAATCAAACGGCCCTCCGCAACACGGTCAATCACCTTTTCTATTGGGGCATCAGCCTTTCGGCAGCATTCACCCTTTTATATGCAATAGGCGGAAAAGGATTTCTCGGGTTACTGACAAATGATGTTTCGGTAATAAGCGCCTCAGACACTTACTTTTATTGGGCACTCGCCATCCCATTGACAGGTTTCTCCGCTTTCTTATGGGATGGTGTGTTTATCGGCGCCACCGCCACCCGCCAGATGCTTTATTCGATGCTGGTTGCTTCCGTCAGCTTTTTTATGATCTACTATGCCTTCCACAATCTCTTGGGAAATCACGCTTTATGGCTGGCTTTCATCACTTACCTTTCATTGAGGGGAATCGTGCAGACCTTCATCGGAAGAGAAATAGTGAAGAAAGCGATATAAAAGTTATCGCACAACTATGAGGTCTATCCAACAAATTATCTCTATATTTGCAGTAAACTAAATGTAAAAAGATATGGCAAAGTATAAAAGAATTCTGCTGAAGCTCAGCGGAGAAAGCCTGATGGGGGAAAAACAATACGGCATCGACGAAAAAAGACTGGCGGAATATGCCGCACAAATCAAAGAAATCCATGAACAGGGAGTACAAATCGGCATCGTTATCGGCGGCGGAAATATCTTCCGTGGACTAAGCGGAGCCAACAAGGGCTTCGACCGTGTGAAAGGTGATCAGATGGGTATGCTGGCAACTGTCATCAACAGCCTTGCATTAAGTTCCGCATTAGTAGCAGCCGGAGTAAAGGCCCGTGTACTTACAGCAGTCCGCATGGAGCCGATCGGTGAATTCTACAGCAAATGGAAAGCGATTGAATGCATGGAAAACGGTGAAATCGTTATCATGTCCGGCGGTACGGGAAATCCTTTCTTTACCACAGACACCGGCTCTTCACTGCGCGGCATCGAAATCGAAGCAGACGTAATGCTGAAAGGTACCCGCGTAGACGGCATCTACACAGCCGACCCGGAGAAAGACCCTACAGCTACCAAATTCAGTGACATCACATACGATGAAGTACTGAAACGTGGTCTGAAAGTGATGGACCTCACAGCTACCTGTATGTGCAAGGAAAACAACCTGCCGATTGTTGTTTTTGACATGGACACGGTAGGAAACCTCAAAAAAGTAATCAGCGGAGAAGAAATAGGAACAGTAGTACACAACTGATCCTGACTCCCTACCAATATACCCGGGGCTGACTAAAAAGGATATAATCAGCTTTCAGACTTTTTAGTCAGCCCCGATTACTTTCTCTCTCCACATTCCTTTTGTTGACTTGCATATACATCATTAAGAAATAAAAGCTATGAAAACCAAAAACGCCTGTTTCTGGATATTCTTATTACTATCCGGAAGTGCTTACGCACAAATGTCTCAAAAAGGCACAGTACAGATTTTTAATTCAAATAAGTCCCCACTACCGGGAGTACAACTGACAGCTACCGATGCCCCTGCCACCGATACGGATGCCAGCGGGAATTTCCAGTTCAACTTCAGCAAACAGAAACCGGGAATGGCTATCGCTTCTCCGAATGTATATAAGAAAGGATATGAACTGGTGAATAAAGACATGATCAACGGGTGGATTCTATCCGAAAAACGTCCGATGAGCATTGTGATGGCTCCTGAAGGAACTATAGAAGAAAGCAAGAACAAGTATTATTCCATCTCCGTTGCCCACTTTTCGAAGAAACAAGAAAAAGCCATTGAAGAAATCAACCAGCTATATATAGCACAGAAAATTAGTCTGCAAGAGCGTAGCGACCGTCTGAAAGCGATGGCGGAAGAATCCAGATCATTTATGAATCAGATCGATCAGTACGCTGAGAAGTTTGCAAGAATAAATCCGGATGACATCAACGCCATTGAGAAGCAAGTATTGGAACTGGTCAATGCCGGAAAACTGTCTGAAGCCATCGAGCTATACAATAAATCCGGAATTATCACTCAGGCCAGAGAGAAGCTGTCACAGAAAACAAAAGCAGAGGAAGACATCGACAAACTGGCCGAAACAATGTACCGATATGCCGACCTCTGCGCCCTGACCGGAGGAATGGAAAACGAGAAGAAAGCAAATGATGCCTACAAGTTCGTAGCCGAAGCACTTCCCGACAGGTTTACATACGTGTTTAAATACGCATTGCAGAAAATAGGACTGGAAGACAGTGATACCATGGAATGGCTGGACAAATGCCAGAAACTTTCATTTGACGAGAAATCTCTCGTACAAGTACTGAACATAAAAAGTACCCTTGCGCGTCATCATCAGAAAGACTATATCAAAGCCTTGGAGTATGACATCAACGCACTGGAAATCCTGTCCAACAAAAATATTTCCATGCCTTCAGGCGATTACTATGCTATCTACCATCAGACGTTCTATTCAATGGGAAAGACATACGAAGCCATGAACGAATTCAAAGAAGCAAAGGAAATCTATGAAGACCAGATCAAAGAAATCAGTGAAGAGATAGCAGACAGCGACAATCAGCTGTTCATAAATATTCAAAGTTCTCAACTTGCCAACATATACAGTTCGCTGACAGACATTTACAAGAAGGAAGGCAATGTGTCTAAAGTCAACGAACTGTCAGAGAAATTATTCGAGCTAAATAAAAAGAATGCAGGAGATAATGAAGAAGCCATACTCGAAGCTGAAATAGGAAGACAAGAATACCTGTTCCATCAGGCAGTAGAGAAAGCGGATTACAAACTGGCAGCCGGCAGTATAAAAGAGATTCTGGCAAAAGCCGAGAAACTGTATAAGATGCGTCCCTTGTCCCGCGCCTACTGGTATGCTTTATGGAACTTCGCCTACATCAGCTTAAGCACAGAAACAGAACCGGAAAACTTCCTCACGACCATAAAAGCATTTGAAGACAAGGTAGCCAACGAATTCAAAATCAACAGCGAAGAACAAAAGGCCTCATTATTGTACAATATTGAGAAACAATACATTCTATATTACTCCAAAAACGGAAATAAACCCGAAGAAAGGAAGCATGTGGAACAAGCATACCAATATGCCGAAAAACTGAATCAGTTGAATCCGGCAAGATTTGTTCTTGAGATTATCAGTGCGCAGGCATCGTATATCGATATGCTCCTGGAACTTTCCGAACATGACAAAGCTCTGAAAGCCGCCATCGACCTGGAAGCATTATACACCATGCAAGGAGTATGGGGATTTCAGGACTTGAGAACAGAGAACAGTATAGGCACCGCAATGGTTTGCGGAGGACTGTATGAATTAGGAGTGGAACATCTGGAAAAAGTAAAAAAAGACAGGGAAAAGCACCTGAAACAAAAGCCGAACGACGTGGATATGATGGGCAGTATCACCACTACCTACAATAACCTGTCGTTGGGATACGGCAAACTTAAAAAATATGCCAAAGCACTGGAAGTGCAAAAGAAAGCATACGAAATCATCAAGACACTGTATCCGCATAATAAAGCCCAACTTGGCACGAACTATCTATTGATGACTCTCAATACAAGTATCGCCTACTATCAGAACAGCAATAATGCGGAGGCTCTGAAATTTCTGCAAGAGGCGGAAAACATCGCAAACGAACTGAAAGAACTCAATCAACTTTTCAGCTCCTACCCTCTTGTTGTCCGGTTTGCCAAAGGAGACCTTCTGGCCAAATTATCCCAGCCCGGCTCCGAGGAATTATTAAAAACTGGTCTGGAGTATAAGAGCGGCACGCTGCCTAACGATGCCGTTCTGCTCTACCTTATCAATGACTACCGGACCAACAATAATAGCATTTACAGAAAGTAAAGGCATTACTTTCTCAGAATAATCTTCCATGGGACTTTATCGGATACCGGTCCGGTGAAGTCCCATAATTGATATCCATCCTTGTATACCGTCACCCGTTGCTCCTCTTTTTGTTTCTCGGCAGGTATGGGCAGTTGGAAGTTTCCCATTCCGTCAGATACCGTCTTCATGTCCAGCACTTGAACAGTAGCATCCGCCAGCGGACGGTTATCCTCATCTTTCACAGTACCGAAAATCATCGCTAATGAAGAATCCCGACTGATGCCAAGAGTCACATTCTTTTCCAGGCTCAGTACCGTATCTACCGTCACATATCCTTTCGATTCTATCTTCAGACGGGCATTCTCACCCAGATATTTAGTATGAATTTCTTTGAAGACAACCTCGTCAGAAAGTCTGTCCACATGACGGGTTTCGCTCTTATCGGCATACTCCAATGTTATATCAGCGCCATAAAAAGGCAAAGAAGATTTGGAAGTATCCGTAAGACGCACCGTGGAAGTGACCGGCGAATAATAATAGAAAGCAAAGAAAGCCAGTGCCACCACCAGTACAGGCACAAGGACATACAATAATACGAACCTCAATGTCCGTTTCACATCTACCGGATCGGGCTTGATAAAACCTTCATTCTCCAAAATCTGCAATTGTTTGTCGAACTTGAGACGCAAATCATCATAATTGGTATACAAGTCGCAGAAGTGTCCGAGATTCTTCTCGCAATAAGATTTAAAATCTTTGAGAGATTCATCAACGATCCCTTCCTCCTTGAAATAGACAAATATTTTAGGTTTTGCAGCCTTAGTCTTCAGATATATTTCATGGGCCACTTCCAGTTCTTCTTTGGTATAGCGCCCCATCCGTGTGTGGAACAGAAAAATCACAATATCACATTCACGGATATAGTCATTATAGCGATCCTGCAGACGACCTTCATTCAGCGAACTGCTGAAGTCCATCCACGTACGCTGGTCGAAGTCTATATTCCGGTCACGATAAAGTTTATTCTTATCCGAAAAGTACAAGTCAAACATCTGTTTGTCTTCATTCAACTCCGCCGATGATGCAATAAAAATCTTGATCTTCTTCATCTGTTTCTATATTTTTTCCTTTATACTGATCCATTTCTTGCGGTCTTCGATTCGTTCGAAAACCAACTGTGCCTTTTTCTTCAGTTCTCCTTTCAACTTGACTTCTTTCAATGACTGCCGAAGGCTACTCTCCACCAGCTCAATCTCTTGCATACTTTGCGTATCCTTTACGATCAAGCTATACTGATCCAGAACTTCACTTGGGTCATTCCGCTGAAAGAACCACTCTACCGACATTAATTTCAGCTTGATATCCGCCGCCATCTCATAAATCAAGTGAGCAACAGAGTCACACGCCACTTTATCATCGGCTTGCTTCAGCAACTGGAAATTATTCACTAAGGATGGAAGAAGCAGTTTCATATCTTCTTTTGCTTCCTGTCTGACTGCAATCTTCAATGTCATGGCAGAATCAAGTTTCATCTCTTCATAAAGACGAATAGCTCCATGCACATCACCATGATCGAGCAGTTCCATTGCCTGCTTTTCCATAGCATCAAGCTCGTCACGATTGATGCAGGCAAATTTAAGCGCATATATTTCCAGACGTTTCTGCCATTCCATCATACTTTTAGACATGGAATCAACTTTCTGATCATATTCCACTGCGGACAATGCGTTCTGTTTCTTCAGTTCTTCCAGTTCAGCCAATGTTTTCCGATATTCTTTCTCGCTATTGGATTCGCCTATATCGTAATATTTCTTGCGCAACGCATTGATGACTTCGGTACGCCCTAATACAATTTTCAGTTCGGAGGCAGACGATATATTCCAGTTGGCTACTTTCTCGTAATTGACTATTTTGAAACCTTTCTTATAGATATCATTAATCATCAACGGATCGCCCGGCAAGGAAGCGGTGAAATTCAGAATAAACCGCCCTTCCTGATCGCTGTCCGTAGGCGAAGCACCCGCTACTTTTATTTCAGCACCGGCTACGGGCTTGTTATTGCTACTCATTTCCATGACAATTCCCTTCTGAGTGGTTTGTGCCCAAACGCACTGAAAGCCAATCAGAAAGATAGAGAGCACTAAGAATATTTCCTTTTGATGATTCCCCATATCACAAATCCTAATCCATTTTATAGTTTTTCGTCCGACTTCGCAATCAAAAGCAGATGCCGTGTCAAAGCAATATCATATTTCTCACTGCCATTCCGCAAATCGTTGTAAGGGCGAATGTCATAATGAGCATATTCTTCATCCCGCTTTTTATTCTTCAAGGCTGCCTTTTGTTCTATCTCTTCCTGCTCCTTTTTTGTCACAGGTCTATATCCCAGTAACAGTTCTTCCACATTCCACCGGTTGTGTTCCACCTCTGCCAAAATCGCCACCTGCTTTTCGCTAAGTTGCTTTCCGTTGTCCCAATGTTCCTTGGTGTAGCCGATTGAACGCAATTTGGTAGGAATGGCATTCGCATTATAAATATTAGACCATTTCTTTACCGTTTTGAACTTCGGATTGTGCCATAATTCATCCATTTCTTTCGCAGACGGCAGTTCCGTCAAGACTTTATCTCCTTCACACTTTTCATACACCGCATTTACACGCTTGGCATACATCTCGTCTGCCATGCACAAGTCGAAACAATCATCCAACATCCCGAACGGACGAAGATTCTTGAAACGCTGATTGGTTCCTCCTTTTCCCTTCAACGGATTACCGGATAATTTTTCAATGATAGCCGATGTTATCCGTTGCTGAACCAACACCGGAACACCTTTCTCATAGACACAACGCGGGAGATAGACAGCAGAAGAAATAGACTGATGAGTCAGGTTCAGGCAGACTGCAACCGTCATCAGCGCATCCGCATCTTCACACCAGCCTGTAATCAAATCACGGACTTCCGGCGATTCGATAGTTCCCTGTACAAACTGCCATTCTATGTCTATAAAATCTGTTCCCAAATGAGCATAGACCTCAGCAGGTTCATCCCTGCGGACCATTCCGGTTTCTGTATCTATAAAGGTAGAATAAGATACATCAAACAGGTTTTCATACGCTTGTTTGAAGCTGTTCATCTCACGCATTGCTTCATTATCGATAAAAGTGATGCGCGTTTTCTTGTTTTTATCCCGGATAAAGTTGGGATAATGGGCTATATGGGCAGCCTCGACAGCCAGAGCAATTCCCATCCTCGACATTCCCACAATTACCAGATGCACATATTTCTCTGATTCGTAAGTGACAGGCTGATAATCCAGAGGCAGATAATTAATCTCACGGATACTACACGCATTTCGCACAAATACTTTTTGCGCCCATGTTTCGTAAAAGTTAAACGGACAGAAATCAATATATTCCTTTATATCATCATCAATATCCGAGAATTGGAAGACAGCAAAAGTAGATTGATATTCAAAGAGTACGTTGCACTTCAAAGGAGGTTTCCGATTCTCTTCCTTGCAAAGTTCGCCTATCAGATTCAGACAGTCGACATTCATCGAGTCATGATAATATTCCACATCATCCAGCTCTCCGCTATCTCCCAATATAAAGACTTCTTTCGCATCCGCCACATACAACTTTTTCAGTTCTTCTTTAGAGTCTCTCATGGCATGAACCAAAACGATTCTCTTCTCCTCGTCCTTTGTGAGATTGGAGAATAATTCCATCCGTACTTCATTGACGTCTTTGGAAGTCTGAATGACTAATGTGCAATCCTTCTCCCGTTGGCATAACTGTCGTATCAGACAGGGCAACATCGCATCTGCACCGATGATCACAAAATGATCAGATAGTTTATAATGAATCAACCCGTTTCTGCAATTTTCCACCCGCCTTTCAATGATATTGGAAAGCGTGGAGATCAACAATCCGCCCAAAACGACGGAACCCAGCAAACTAATAATCAATGCCCACGGGCGGTCTTCCGGACTTATGCTGATCAGGTTGCCCGAATCAACAAAGTTATTGTACACATTCCACAGGGTCTTCTGAAAAGAATGGTTCGCCGCAGAGTCGGCAGCCAGCGCAGTCATCTCTTCGGAAGGAGCCATCTGATGCTTGCTTCCCCAGTGTACTCCCAGACAAGATAGAACAATCAGCGAAATGACTATAATAATCAGGAAACGTATCTGTTTCCAGGCCCCGCCATAAATAATCCGGTCAAACCAACGAGCATTCATAACTTACTCCTCCCTTTCTATTCTGAAACCTAATTTCTTCACCATCTTGATCGTATTCATAGCCGTATTCCGATCGTACTCTTTTTCTTCTTCCGGCAACTCATCATAAGGTACCAGACAAGGGTGCTTTTTATGGATATCATCGCGTTTTTCGCCATAAGTCCAGCCTTCGTCCATCCGGGCTTTTGCCCACACTTCATGTACATTTTCAGCGATGCGCTCTGATAATTGGATTAAAGATTCGGGAAGGTCGACCGATGAAAGGTCCATCGGTTCGGGGGTGTAATCCAGTTTATTTTCTTTCATATTTTATATTCTGTATTTATCTAATGTATTAAGATGCAAGGCATGTCATTGATGCAAAGATAATAAAAAGACTAAGATTTACAGCTTTCAATACTATTTCTTAATGGCTATAGTGCTAAAATCTAAGTCTCGCATTGCATAAAACTATTCGTCTGACAGTTGTTGAACTTTCGTCTGACAACTGTTAATCTTTCGTCTAACAGCTGTCAGACGAAAAGAAAACAGCTGTCAGACGAATAAATTCAAGCATAAACAATGTTAGTTTACGGCTAGCAGAAGAGTAATCTCATGCTATTCTCCAAGTAATCCGTCGCATACGAAAAATTAAATTATACTATCAACGCCCTAAACTATTGTTTATCATCGGCAAACTACGTACTTTTGCACGCCATTTTTAAGAGGCTAAAATAATGAATAACAAGACCAAAGGTTTTATTTATGGAGCCATTGCCGCTGCAAGCTACGGTATGAATCCTCTCTTCACACTCCCGCTCTATGCTGCCGGCATGAGTGTCGATACTGTTTTATTCTACCGTTACGCATTTGCCGTAATTGTATTGGGTGTCTTGATGAAGCTGCAAGGGCAGTCTTTTACTCTTCGCAAGGCAGACATTCTCCCCTTGGTAATCATGGGATTGCTGTTTTCGTTTTCATCTCTGCTTCTATTCATGAGTTACAACTATATGGATGCCGGTATTGCTTCTACCATTCTGTTCGTTTATCCGGTGATGGTAGCTGTGATCATGGGCGCCTTTTTCAAAGAGAAGATTTCCGCAATCACCGTTTTTTCGATCCTGTTGGCACTTTCGGGCATTGCCCTGCTCTATCAGGGAGATGGCAACAAACCACTCTCCACCGTAGGAATTATCTTTGTTTTACTGTCGTCTCTCTCCTATGCCATTTATATCGTAGGAGTCAACCGGTCTTCATTAAAAACATTACCGACTACCAAACTGACTTTTTATGCTATATTATTCGGATTATCGGTTTACATAGTCCGCTTGAATTTCTGCACGGAATTGCAAATCATACCCTCTCCCTTATTGTGGGCAGATGTTCTGGCTTTGGCCATTCTCCCCACTGCCGTGTCATTGATTTGCACCGCATTAGCCATTCAATCTATAGGCTCCACTCCTACTGCTATACTCGGTGCTTTGGAGCCTGTGACAGCGTTATTTTTCGGGGTCCTCCTGTTTCACGAAAAACTGACTCCCCGATTAATGGTCGGTATTTTAATGATTATCACTGCCGTTACATTGATTATCATCGGCAAGTCGCTTATAAAAAAGATGAGTGTGCTGTTGCAGATAAGCAAAAAATAGTATACTTTTGCTAATCAATCAACCAAATAGCAACTTTAATTATCAAAAAATATGGTAGACGTAAAGACTTGCCTTGACAATGCACAAGAAAAAATGGATATGGCTGTAATGTATCTCGAAGAAGCATTGGCACATATCCGCGCTGGAAAAGCGAGTACCCGACTGTTGGATGGTATCCGCGTAGACTCTTACGGAAGCATGGTTCCTATCAGCAATGTAGCTGCTTTATCCACTCCGGATGCTCGCAGTATCACCATCAAACCGTGGGACAAAAGTATGTTCCGTGCCATCGAAAAAGCCATTATCGACTCTGACCTTGGCATTATGCCCGAAAATAATGGTGAAGTAATCCGTATTGGTATTCCTCCTCTGACGGAAGAACGTCGTAGACAGCTCGCTAAACAGTGTAAAGCGGAAGGCGAAACTGCCAAAGTAAGTGTACGCAACGCTCGTCGCGATGGCATCGACGCACTGAAAAAAGCAGTAAAAGACGGACTGGCAGAAGACGAACAGAAGAATGCGGAAGCCAAGTTACAAAAAATCCATGATAAGTATATCAAACAGATCGAAGATATGCTTGCTGACAAGGATAAAGAAATCATGACGGTTTAATGGAAAATGGAGAATGGACAATGGATAATTACTATGCAGTCCCATTGCCCATTCTCCATTATCCATTATCCATTATCCATTATCCATTAAATAAATGAAGGGATTAGTAATCAAGAACACGGGCAGTTGGTATCAGGTGAAGACCGACGACGGACAATTTATTGAATGTAAAATCAAAGGTAATTTCCGGTTAAAAGGTATTCGCAGCACCAATCCGGTAGCCGTGGGCGACCGCGTTCAGATTATACTCAATCAGGAAGGTACTGCCTTTATCAATGAAATAGAAGACAGAAAGAACTACATCATCCGCCGTTCTTCCAATCTTTCCAAACAATCTCACATTCTTGCCGCTAACCTCGATCAATGTATGTTAGTGGTTACTGTCAACTATCCCGAAACATCCACCATTTTTATCGACCGTTTTCTCGCTTCTGCCGAAGCATATCGTGTACCTGTCAAACTGGTATTTAATAAGGTAGATGCTTATAACGAGGATGAGCTCCGTTATCTGGACGCTCTTATTAATCTGTATACGCATATCAGTTATCCTTGTTTCAAGGTTTCTGCCAAGGAAGGAACCGGAGTGGATGCCATCAAAAAAGACCTGGAAGGCAAGATCACACTTTTTTCCGGTCATTCGGGAGTTGGAAAATCGACGCTCATCAACGCTATTTTACCGGGAACCAAAGTAAAAACCGGTGAGATATCGACCTATCACAACAAAGGTATGCATACGACTACCTTCTCTGAAATGTTCTCTGTAGACGGGGATGGATATATTATCGATACTCCGGGAATCAAAGGATTCGGAACGTTCGATATGGAGGAGGAAGAAATCGGGCATTATTTCCCTGAAATATTCAAGGTTTCCGCTGATTGCAAATATGGTAACTGTACACATCGGCATGAGCCGGGATGTGCGGTGCGTGAGGCAGTGGAAAAGCATCTTATCAGTGAGTCTCGTTATACTTCTTATCTGAATATGCTGGAGGATAAGGAGGAGGGGAAGTATCGGGCGGCATACTAAAGAAGTGATTGCCAAATCCCTAAAATGAAAAGTCCCCCTCATACGTTATGATGTTATGATGTAACGAGGGGGACTTTATAAATTCAAAGCTTCGGAAACACAATCTCCTTCTCTTATACTATTTTAGTTGAAAGTCGGTGACTGTTCTTGAACATTGTATTGTATATCCTTTATAGTTCCAAGCTGCCCGGCTGGCAAACTCCAAAAAAGTAACTTCTCTTTATCCATAAGATGATCTTTGGCCAAAGTCATATTTAAAACATGGAATGAACCATCTTCGAGACCTACACCCAATTGTGTGCCACTAATACATTCTCCATTCATCGCAACGATAGGACTATCAAACTCGTAAAGTTTTAGAATCTCCTCAGAAGTACTACCAGCGCTACTCACTGTAATATCATACAGATACAATGATTTTCCACTGGATATCAAGAGATAAGGGTGTATAGATGAATCAAATCCTTGAGCATATCTCATTATACAGAAAATATTATTCTCCTGTATTATACTTCCCAGTCCTGACATCACTCCTTGTTTATCTTCTGTCACATTCATATTTCCGGTTGAATAATCACGATTCACTCTAAAATGTTGATGATAATACACTCCATCCTTTTCTATTATAGAAAAATATCTGTTAGCAGCGGGATTAAGATATTCTCTGGGATAAAGATAGCATCCTGTATAAATTACATTATAACCCTCCATATGATCCAATCGGGTAAAGCCTTCCGACCATCCCTTATCTCCACTTCCATGTTTTGCCACCACAACTTTCCCCAAAGTATTCCCAAACGAATTTTTCCAGTCGGAAATTATCAAATAACGTTTCTTATAAGTATCATATAATAAACACAAATTCTTACTGTTACTTATATCACCTGGTATAAAACGAATGCCTTGAAGTACTTCACCATCTTCATTTTCTACGAAAGAAGGTAAAAAACGATTAGAGTGAAATAATTCATTTGTACTTTTTACTCGTTTATAAAGCCGTCCTTGTTCATCAGCTACAAGATCAACCCACTGCATGAACATAACATCTGAAATAGTCGGCACACCTGACATAAACATCTCAGCTGCCCGATTTTCTTCTTTAAAAGTATAAGCATTAATATCTATCAAATCGTTCTTACAAACAGCCATAATTTGTGTACTATGACTATTTTTACGAAAATGTTCATGTATTTTAAACACATCTCTTGGTAGTATTTTATCATTCTCCTTTTGATAAAGTCCAATATATGGATTAAATCCAGTTTTATTCTCAAAATATGTTCCTTCCAAGAAGCTCAAACAAGATTCTCCTCCTCTCTCACTAAGTACTAAAAAACCAGAAGCAGCATAGGGATCTAAAATTTTTAAAGAAAAATTAGCCCGAAAATGATTACCTGTATCTAAATCCTCAATATCTAAAACTACATATCCGGAAATTACTTCAGTAGCAGTGAAATTTAGTTTTTCCTCATTACCTATTACTTTGTCTTTGAACAACCAAGTATAAGTCAAGTTCATTTTAGTATTCTCATTCTCGAAAGAGAGAACTGGTCGTACTTTAATTGTCTGTCCAGCTGTAACTGTTATTGATGTAATCTCAGTTTCCGCACCATCTTTTTCGGATAAGAAACCCATAATTGTTACTCTTAACAGATCATTATAATCATAATTTCCTTTATCCTCATAGCAGCCTGAACAAAACAGGCTCATAAGGCACAAAAACACAAATATCTTACATTTCATAATTTTAGAGTTTTAATAAACAGGAACTGTTATTGATTGTCCATTAGGTTCACGCCAATCATTATCCTTAATATCTTTCTTAAACTTCATTGCCAATAACCGAATTTCATCTGCATCATAATCAGTAAGATCAAGAACCTCTCCATCACAACTTTCTATAAAATACGAATATTTAGTAGCAGTCCATTCTCCCAAAAAGTTATCTTCAATATTCTGATCCCACCAAAGTGGCTTACTTAGTTTATTATCAAAAGTAATGGATGCCATTATCGCTTTAGTATACTCATTAGTTCCCAAATAATCAGCCAGTCCAAATGTCTCATTAGGAACCAGGCGAACTGTTACTTTTACAGTTTCCTCATCAAGATGTGGTGTTTTATGCAAAGTGATCTTCAAGTTATCTTTCAAGACGCCAGCATGAAAAATCTGTGTTTTTTCCACTGTAAAGTCTTCTGCATGCGCTGTCGTCTCATCATCTACAACCTCCACTGTAAAAGCCTTATCCTCCTCCAAATAAGATCCGACAAGTCTTACCTCAAACAAGGCATCATAATCATTCAGATCCGGATGATGTTTAAAGGTCATAGATGTAATATGCTTGTCTTCATCATTTGGTATATAGAGATAGTGTGTTGAAACATCATACAGTGCCAATTCTTCTTTCCCACATGAACTTAATGCCAGGAAAAGCACACTCAATATTAATATGTATTTTTTCATATATCGCTAATCTAGAATTTACAAATTTTCATTATCAGGACGTGGCAAAACAAACAGATCATCGCTACCCATAGCATAGCCCGGACGTTTGTTCATTTTTTTATAGTAATAAAACAACTGTCCTTCACCAAGATATTCACGATGTACTTCATTAATTAACTCATCGACAAAATCACCAGTTAACTTGTCAGGAGGACAATTATAAGCAGAACGAAGTATGGCTAACTCATTTTTAGCATTTGTGTCATCTTCCTTGCTATTATAATATTCAGCTCGAATATAATACATCTCACCCAAACGAATCATAGGAATCATATCTTTGACATAAGACGCTAATTTCGCTTGTGTCGGTAGATTTTTGATACTGTATATTTGGGAATTTTCTAATTTCACTAGCTGAGCACGAGTATCATTTATAGCATCAAAAATATCAGTTATATCCCATGCTGCCAACACCAAGCTCTGATCTGTATTGTAATAAGGCTCATAAATAGTCCACAAATTCTGATTAGACAAACAAAATATAACATTATCGTATAACTTAATATTTCCATTTGTAACATCACCACTGGTACTCATAGTGAAAAATTTACCACCACTTCCTTTCGCTTCTATCACAGTAGTTGCTTCATCAAAAGCCTCCTGATGCATACCGGCATAATTATACACTCTGGCCAATAAGGCACTGATGGCATAGTAATTCATCCGATATCCTCTATAGGCATAAAACAGATCTGTCGGACTCTCATCCCCTTCTATACGGTTTTTAGTAATTAGCCATTTTGTTTCAGCCATGTCAAAAGGTTCTACCAACATTTTAGCTCTTTTCAAATCTTCTATGGCTTTTTCCAAGACTTCTTTATTGGTAGAGTAAGGTTGAAATGTACAAGGATACGTGGTCACATAGGGGATATATTGACGTTCATCTTTCTTAAACATAGAAGGAGCAAAAAGTCGCAACATATCAAAATGAAGATAAGCACGTAATGCCAAGGCTTCTCCTTCGATCATTTTTTGTTCAGTCTCTCCACCTGCAAATTTTCCGGCAGACTCAGATTCAATACGCTGAATTATATTATTACAGTTTGCTATATTATTATAGGCTTTTGACCAGATAGACTCAATAAGCGATTTTACTTTATCATTAGTATACATATAATTAACAGCAGCCTGGTATTCCGTAATGTTAGCCAACCTATAGGACATATATGTCTGTGCAAGCACATCCAAAAATCCCCAGCTCAACTCTTTCCCATACAAACTGGTTTCAGCCATTTGTTCATAAATACCATTTAATGCAATACGATAGCCATCACCCGTCTGAAACAAGTCCGTTTCTGTGGTAGTATCTTTAGGCTCAAGGTCCAGCCAACCACTGCAAGAATTTAATCCGACAAGCAGAAGTAAAATTATTAAAAGTTTATATATTTTCATACGCTTCATAATCATTAGAAACTTGCTTTTAGTGAGAAATTAATTGTTCTTGAATACGGATAACTCAATCCTCTTTCGAGTTCAACAGAGGACCAACGTGCTAATTCATTAGCCCCTACACTGAACCGTAACATACTCAGTCCTATAGGTTTAATCAATTTTGAATCGAAATCATATTCCAGTGTAATAGAATTCAAATTAATCCAATTATAGTCTTGTACAAATCGGGAAGTCGGCTTTGTCGTTGCATTTCCTATATAAATATTTGCCTGTATTTTCTTAAAGGCAGCCAAATCCCCGGGTTCTTTCCAACGTTCTGTTAATATCCGCCTATCCCCATTTTCATTTAAAATATCAACACCTTCTACTTTATCTGCCAAAGTTCTGTTATAACGTTGTCCACCAAACTCATACATAAAAGTTGTATAAACACTAAAACGTTTCCAAGTCAGATTAAAACCAAGAGTTCCTCGTGCAGCAGGTTCTTCATCTCCCACTACTACTTGATTGGATGAATCCCAATACTTAGTTACAGTACCATCTGCATTAAGAAAGAGCTCATCACCAGTAGCCGGATCAATTCCCAATGACTTCATAGCCCAAATTGCACTCTGCGAAACCCCTTCCGAATATTTCTTATAGCTTTTGGAGCCAGTAGAACTAGCACTTTGTTTTGGATCATTAAGATAATCATCCACTTTATCATTATATGCTTTCAGACTCTCTGCGATTTTTACCAATCGGTTTTTATTATGAGACAAGTTTGCGAACAAATTAAGATTCCAATCCTGAGTTCGAACAACATTCGCACGAACATCCAATTCGAATCCTTTATTTTCGATCTCACCAATATTATCCATATAAGTTATAAAACCTGAATGACTAGGAATAGTAACGGAGTTAATACAGTCAACTGTCCGTTTAACATAATAACTACCTTTTAAATATAGAAGATTCTTTAGTAAGCTGACTTCCAAACCTACATCCAATGTATTTGTCGTTTCCCAAGTCAAACCTTTATTACCCAATGCGTATAATACAGCTCCATAACCAGTCTTATACCATTGGTCAGAAAGAATACGATAAGTTGTCTTCGCATCATAAGAGGCAAAATTCACTTTACCAACCTGACCATAACTAGCACGCAGTTTTAATAAGTCAAAAACACCCAATTCTTTAAAGTATTTATAATTGTGAATATTCAACCCTGCACCAAAACTCCAGAATGGAGCAAATTTTTTGTCTGAACCAAATTTAGATGAGCCATCCATACGAACGCTTGTATCAAACAAATAGATGTTATCATAACTATAATTGACCAAGCCTATCAAACCGACCAAACGAGAATGCTCCTCACTCTGTGTCGGCTTATTAACCATTTCCTGTGCATAATTAGGAGAATGCAAGCTGCCAGACGGAAAACCTCTATAGTTAGCAGTCAAACTCTTAGTCTGATTTTCCATTACATTCATTCCCGCTGAAACATTAATGTTATGCTTATTTATAAAACGATTGTATGCTAATGATGCCTGCCAGTCAAGAGTGAAATTATTTCCAGATCCAGTTGTTAATTCCCCGGAAGAAAGATTAGTAGCACTTAAAGGATTGGCATTTTTCTGAGAATGTGGATCTAAGAAACGTTCATTCTCATTAAATTGACGGGTTAAGCCTAATGTGGTTTTAAACAATAAATAATTATTTATATTCCACTGAGCACTTAAATTATTGATTACTTGCTCATAAGAAGACTTACTATAGCTTCCTAATGTAGCTTCATAAAGAGGATTGTATCGGTTGGTCTTAAATCCCCAATATCCGAGCGTTTCCAACAGATTTCCATTCTCATCCTGATATACATCATAGGGCAACTGAGAAGTATAATCAGAGAAAGTACCATAAGGCGAATCTTTAGAACTGTTGACATCATAAGTAAAATGATTGCGAAAAATGAAATTGCCTATAGTATATTGAATATATGCGCCTGCTCCCCACACATCACGTTTCGAGCCTTTCATTACACCATTGTTTTTGTTCAGGCTCAATTCTACACCAAAACGCAATTTATCTGAACCACCATCGACATAAAGACTATGATTCATATTGAATGACGTTTGTAATGGTTTATTTAGCCAATATGTATCAACGCCATCAAGAACATTATACAGTTTTTTATAATAGAAATCTCTATATCTATTTTCTGTGTCAACACCACCCGTTGGATCTTCAAAGCATCCGGATATTCTTTCAGCTTCCAATTTATCAGCAGCATTCAACAAGTTATAATCACTTAAATCCGGCATTTCCACTTCTCCGGTCAGGCTATAAGAGACATTTATTTTACCAGGCTTTGGAGTTACTGTAGTAATTACTATCACACCATTAGCTGCACGTGAACCATACATAGCAGTAGCAGCAGCATCTTTCAAAATCGTAATACTCTCAATACGAGAAGGATCCATGTCGTACAACTTCGTCACACTTATTTCAAATCCATCCATAATAAATGTCGGAAGATTCGGATTATTCATCAAAGAGGATTTTGAGGTAACATCTGTAGCATCTAATTCTTTAATCCCAATACCAGATTTACCACGAAGATAGACTTCCGGTAAGGCGTTAGGGTCAGATCCCCACATATTATTTTCTGCAATGCGAAAAGAAGGGTCAAATACCTGAATAGCCGATATTACATTCGTTTTAGAAACTTTCTGCAAATCTTCCTTTTTAATAGATACCGTATTTCCCGTAAAACTTTCTTTTCTCAAAGTTGCATATCCGGTCACTACAACTTCATTTACCTCATTCACGTCTTCTTTCATTTGAACCAAAATCTCTTTTTTCTGGCTGGCTTTGACTGTTACTTCTTGAGTGGCCATACCAATATAAGAGAATACCAGTACGGCGTCTTCACGTGGGGCACTAAGTTTAAAGTTCCCATCAATATCACAAACTGTACCTCCCTGTACTTCCTTTACTCTTACGTTTACCCCCGGTAAAGAATGCCCTTCCGAGTCTGTAACTTTACCTTTGACGACCCTATAACTATAGTCCTGTACTTTAACAGTAACTTTAGTCTGTGCACTAGCAAAAAAAGTGTACGGAAGCAAAGCTGCTAATAGCAAGCAGCCAATAATAAGACTTCGCTTTTTTTTCATAAATGCTGTGTTGTGTTTCGTTATATATTGTTATTTGACAAAACTTGTTTTTAACCTATTCTTTTACAACTATTATTTTTTACGACGACGCCACCAAGTCATGATGTATCCGACTAATAGCCCTACGGGAATAACTCCCATAAACAGAATGCGAACGAAGATCAAAGCCCCCTGGCCGGAAATAGACATTTTATCATCATACGGATGGGGACGCTCATCGCTTATGGGGAATTGATTATAAGACAATTCGCGGAAGGCTTCGGTGATTAATGTGAAATTAGAAGTACTCAAATCATTGCGATTGGTAGTCAATTCACTGTTAGCCATACAATCAGCATCACCACATACATAGATACGCTGCTCTTTATCGCCTACCTGTCGTGTCAAACACACCACCAAAGGAATAGTACCTGCTTTTTCACCAGTTTCCTGATTAATTACAGGTTTATCATCTATAAAGTCTGTTGTCTGCAATTCATTCCAAGCGTTTGGAGTTGTAGCAAACAGAACTGAAGACTTAAATCCACAACTATCATTCAGGACAAGTTGTACAGCATCAGGCATAGAAAGTTTAGAACCAAAACTGGCCATTCTATAATATCCCTTATTCTCTGCTACAGCCGTTTCAGTAGGATTCACAAATAATTGATTGGGAGCATATCCCTCTGTCTCTTCCACTACAACACCCGGCATAAATGTAACACCCAGGTTTTCAACTAATGGATTCATCAATGGTTGACGCCGTGGTTCGCAAGCTATAATCATGTTACCTCCACGAGCAATAAAACGTTGTATCTTAGCTATCTCATCCGGAGTATATGCTTCACGTACATCTGCTATAACTATAATATCAATATTATCAGCAATATCTGTTGCTACAGTATCTGCCTTCAAATCCAAAACAGTCACACCGAACCCCTGATTGATCAGAGAATATCGGAAAGAGAGATTTTTTGCAAATGCACTATAATCACGTTCACCACCTTTGTAAACATCGCGTTCGCCATGTCCTGTGATAAAAGCAACCTGCGGAGACTTGACAACCATAGTTTTCAAGGCAGCCGTAATTTCTGATTCACGAGGATCACGCTGATTATCATCATAAATGCGTAAGAAAGCTTTTTGACCATTTTCACGTTCGAAAAGATAAACAAAACGATTGCCTTCTTCTTCCAGATTAATACCCTTGGAATCTGTTATTTTCTTGATCTCTTCCGGAGAAAGGAACATATTAAAGTCCAGATCATAAGTATCGCACAAACGCTGAGCTATTTCTTTGTCTGACAGTCCGGAGAATTGTGCGTAAAGACGAGGATTATCTGTATGGTCATAATAATAAATATACTCCATCTTCATTTCCGGTTTGAAACGGATATAGTCTTCAAACTTACGCATTTCCCAGTTCCTGTTTTTCGGCATTCCCTTGTTGAAATTATCATCCAGCAGATTAACGAACATCGTAAGAGTCAATCCACCGTCCAGCTTCGTCATAACTTCCTGACTTGGAGGAGTCAAAGTATTTGCTTTAGTTGCTGTTGCATCATAGTAACACATTAGCTTGGGTTGGGAAGTCACATAACCGACTAGTAATGCAACACACAACACACCGATATACTGCATCATCTTACTTAAACTATTGGCAGTAGTGCGTTCGAACTTCAATTTCAAAATAGAAAGTGACAAGAACAGTACAACCACAATAATGAAGTAAAATGCATCTTCACTACAAATCATGCCATGAAGAAACTTGTCCGAGCGTCCTGCCAAAGACAACCAATAGGTAAGATCACGAACAAAATCAATGTCCTGTCCAATATTACCCATGAAATTAAGAATAGCAAGAACAGTCAATGTACCAACTGCCGCAACCACCTGATAAGCAGTCAAAGTGGACATAAACAAACCTATAGCTGCATAAGCACATACCAACAAAAAGATTCCAAGTATCCCGGTCAAAGCAAACGGAAAATCAAAGTTTTCCACAATACATGCGCTATATATAAAATAGGCAAACAAGATAGCAACCAGAATCAATGCATATACCAACATAGATATATATTTACCCAGAATAATCTGTATATTGGTGATAGGAGAAGAATACAGTAACTTGATGGAACCGCTGCTATACTCCTTACTCATCAATCCCATTGTAAGTAATGGTATATAAAGGTACAAGTTATCCTGCATGCTTGAATAAACACCACTGTATCCTAACAACAAAGCACTAGTCAGATTATAAGGACGATAGTTTAGCGCCAGATAACGTAACTGATCGGAAATCAGGTCGGAAAATGTCAGTCCGGCCTGAAATGCGAATATGATAAGGATTAACCATGCAATAGGTGAACAAAAAAGAGTATTCAGTTCAGCCTTTGCTATTTTCCATATAGTTTTCATACTTATTTTTATTTTCTGAGTTTGTGTTTACTTCTTTCCGGAAAGACGTGCAAAAATCTCATCCAAAGAAAGACGTTCTAACTGAATCTCTTCCAGTTGCCATCCATTAGCGACACTGGCAGCAATCATTTTCTCGGTTATTCCATTCGGTTCGACTATATGAAAGCGGTAATGACAATCGCCCAAACTATCGACAGAAGTAACACCTTTTAGTTTGCCTAGTTCTTCTATTGACGGAGCATTCGCCAATGTTGCAGTGAAACAAGTAGGAGCAACATAATTATCAAAATCATCCATACTTCCAGAGAAAACGACTTTTCCATGTTCAATCATACGAATTTCATCACAAGTAGCCTGAACTTCCGGCAAAATATGCGTGGAAAGCATTACTGCATGATCGGTAGCAAGTTCCTTAATTAAATTACGGATTTCGACAATCTGATTAGGATCCAGACCATTTGTCGGCTCATCCAGCACAACAAATTGCGGATGATGAACAATAGCCTGTGCAATGCCAATACGCTGCTGATAACCACCGGACAGATTACGCAGGAGGCGTGAACGAAAATGAGTTACTCCGCAACGAGCCATAGCACACTCTACGGCTTTCCCAATCTCCATAGGTTCCATCAGACGAAGATTTGCACAATAAATAAGATACTCCTCAACTGTCATATCCGGATATAAAGGCGGACGTTGAGGCAGAAAACCTATGAACTTCTTTGCCTCTACCGGATTCTCACGCAGATTGATGTTATTAATCCAGACATTTCCTTCTGTCTGGTTCAAAACCCCACATATAATATTCATAGTTGTAGACTTACCGGCACCGTTGGAACCCAACAGACCGAAAACCCCTTTACTTTTTACTTCAAGATTTATATCGCGGATAGCCCAATCTACACTATAACGGTGAGAGAGATGCTCTACTCTGACAATAGATTCTTCCATGATGTGTTTGTATTTTATAAGGATACTCTTTATTATCTTCTCTTTCTACGAACAAGGATCGTAATTCCACAAGCGGCAAAGATAAGCGGCAAAAGTGCGTAGCAGCCATATCTCACCATTTTACGTGCATCACGTCCTACAGACACTGCATTATCTTCCGGATTAATCCGCTCTGTATCCAACGGATATTCATCGTAAGAAAGCCATTTGAAAGTTCCGGTAATTACTGTAAAATTATTAGATGAATAACCATTGCGGCTTTTGCTCATTTCTCCATTACTTACACAGTCCGCATCTCCTGTTATGACGATACGTTGTTCTTTATCACCAACTTTACGGTCAAGCGCCAAAATTGTAGGAATAACACCTTGTTTCTCACCCGTTTCAGGGTTATACTGAGGTTTATCATCTAAAAAGTCCGTTGTTTGCAACTCATTCCAACATAAAGAGTCTGTAACAATCACCGGAGTGGCATGGAAACCTTTAGTGGCATCAAATGCCAGACCAACAGCATCGGGCATTGTGATGACAGACCTGAATTCATATGGACGGGTATAAGGTTTAAAACGTTGTGCAGCTTCTTTTGTTATATGCCCGGCAATCAAAGACGGAGAATCATTCTCTTTCATTTCAATTAATGTTCCCGGCATAAAAGTCACTCCTATCTGTTCCGTTATAGGATTCATTATTTCCTGACGACGGGCATCACCCAAGATGAAAAGATTTCCTCCACGAGCGATATACTTATTCAAACGATCATTTTCAATCTCATCAAAAGGCGTTTTCATATCTGCTATCACCACAATATCTATATCTTCCGGTACCTCCTGATCTTCCAAAGACAAGGTTACGACATCAAATCCCTGATTTCCCAAAGAATAACGGAAATATTGATTCTCTGCAAATTGATTATAATCCCGGTCGCCCGTTTTATAAATATCACGCATCTCATGACCAGTAAGAAAAGCGACTTTCGGTGACTGTACCACAAAACGTTTCAAAGCTGTAGAAATCTCAGTTTCCGACGGATGCTTTTCATTATCATTAAATAAGCGCAAAATACTCTTCTGACCATTATCCCGTTCTACAACACGTAAAAAGTGATTTCCTTCATTCCGCAAATCTATTTTCTCACGAATCTGTTCCGGAGTCAAAAACATATTGATATTCAGATTCAGAATATTTGCCATTTTCTGAGCTCTTTCTTCAAGAGTATTACAGCCTTCAAGACGGAAATCCAATTGAGAATTGGCCTCATCATAATAGTAAACATACTCCATTTTCGTATCCGGTTTGAAACGAATATACTTTTCAAACCTCTCATAATCGCTCTTTAACTGACTTGGCAAAGCAATAGCATAATTATCATCCAGCAGATTCATATAACTGGTTATCTTCAAGCTGCCATCTATTTGCTTCATAATGTCCTGACTCGTTTTCGTCAGCGTGTTGCGCTTTGTTGCCGTTGAATCGTGATATACTTTCAAAGTAGGTAACGTAGAAATATACCCTACCAATAAAGCTGCCAAAACCACAGCGCCATAAGTTCCCCATGTTTTCCCACGAGATACTTTACGACGTCCGGCACGCAGTTTCAGTACAGAGAGAGTCAAAAATAATGCAATAATTAATAAGAAATAAAACAGATCTTCACTACAAATCAACCCGTTTATAAATTCATCCGCACGTCCGGATATAGATAACCAATATGTAATATCACGCACAAAAGCATAATCCTGTCCTACTTCACCAACATAATTCAATGCAGCCAATACAGCCAAAGTTCCCATAGCGGCTACTACTTGGTAAGAAGTAATGCTGGACATAAATAAACCTATAGCCCCATAAGCACAAATCAGCAAATATATACCCAATATTCCGGTAAAGAGTAAACCTAAATCAGCATTTGTAATAGTAATGCCACAAAACACCCCTACAACCAACAAAGGAAGAATCAATACCAAATTGTAAATCAATACCGACAAGTATTTGCCAAAGATGATTTGGCTGTCAGTAACCGGAGATGAGAACAGCAGTTTTATAGAACCACTACTATATTCCCTACTCATCAACCCCATTGTTAACAAAGGGATATATAAATAAAGGTTACGCAGGAAGCCCGGAAAGATTCCCATCCAACCTGTAAAAATAGAGGCTGTCACATCCCAAAGAGTATATCCTAATGCTTGTCCCTGTACCTGACGATCAAACGCATTTCCAAAAGCCACACCTACCTGCACAGCAAAAATAACTAGAATAAGCCATGCCACCGGGGAACAAAATAAGGAACGCAATTCGGCAATGGCTATCCGATATGTAGTTTTCATATCAATGTTTTATTATATTTTGTGATTAATCGATTTTTATTCCTTTTCCGGACAACTGTGCAAAAACAGTATCCAATGAGTCCCGTTCAAGAATAATTTCGCTGGGGCGCCACCCTTTTTCCACGCCCATTTCCGTTATACGTCGTGTCATGCCATGATCGTTTCCATCAAAATGAAAACGGAAACGAGTAGCAGTCAGCTTTTCGACTTTAAGGATACCCGGAATTTTCTCTAATTCTTCTGTTTGTGGAGGATTCTCCAGGATAGTCACCAAAGTACTGGGGGCCATATAATTATTGAAATCACGGATAGTTCCGGAAAATACAACATTTCCATGTTCAATCATCTTAATTTCATCACAAGTGGCTTGTACTTCCGACAGGATATGAGTAGACAGCATCACTGCACGGTCTACCGCTATTTCTTTTATTAAATGACGGATTTCGACAATCTGATTCGGATCAAGTCCGTTGGTGGGTTCGTCCAGAACAACGAACAGCGGATTATGTACGATCGCCTGGGCAATACCGACACGTTGTTGATATCCACCAGACAAATTACTGATGAGACGTTTGCTATAGTGCATAATTCCACACTTTTCTTTCGCATAGTCAACGGCAGCTCTGATACTTTTAGACTCCATGTGCCTGAGTTGCGCACAGTAAACCAAGTACTCATCTACCGTAAAGTCAGCATACAAAGGAGGCTTTTGAGGAAGGAAGCCTATATATTTCTTGGCTTCGACCGGATTTTCTCTCAAACTGATACCATTTACAAATACTTCACCCTCTGTTTGGTTCAACACCCCACACATGATGTTCATAGTGGTTGACTTTCCTGCGCCATTAGACCCTAACAGAGCAAAAACTCCTTTTTTCTTGATCTCCAGATTAATGTCCCGGATAGCCCATTGTACGCTGTAGCGATGTGAAAGGTGCTCTACCCTCACTATAGGTTCATCCATAATTTAAAAAGTTAAATACCCTAATAAAAATTAAACTCACGACAGGTTTAATTAGGCTATTATAAAAAAAGAATACGTGTTTTAACCTTGTGATGTTCTTGTTTATAAATTCCTAAAAAACTTTGCGAAAGTATAAACCTTTATATTTATACGCAAATTTTTCAGGAAGACATTTTTTACGGGCAATTTGCTAAAAAACGAAAGAAATGACATATAGTTAGCACTATCTACTCTAAATTCGCACTAATAGCCTTGCCTTTATTTTAAAAAGCGACAATAATCAGACATTTCGACTCTAAAAGTCAAATAACCACAAACACAACTTTAACTTTATTTAAATCTTAAGCAAAGTTTTACGAGTTTTAATAAATTGATTCTAAAATTCGAATACCAATTAACAGATAAAACAATCCCGAATTCTCCTGCTATCAATTATCACAGCCCTGCAGAAAGTTAACTTTCTTTTACACTATATTCAATTAAACCTTTCCTGAAAGGTATCGTCTAATCATCAGAAGATATTATATAACATGCTATATATACTATACTAAACCATGAATAAAAAAACTAAATGGGGCATCATCATTCTTATCGGTGCCGGAATTATCGGTGGAGGAATTTACTCACAGTTACCCAAAACCAACGACGAACTGGCTGCTGCTGACAAAGTAAAAAACACCCAAAAGAATGAGAAGAAAATTCTCAATGTTAATGCAAAAGTCATAAAACCTCAATTATTAACAGACGAATACACCACTACCGGCGTACTTCTGCCGGATGAAGAAGTTGATTTGTCTTTTGAGACTTCCGGGAAAGTAATAGAGATCAACTTCGAAGAAGGAACTCCCGTAAAAAAAGGACAACTTCTTGCCAAAGTGAACGACCGCCAGCTACAGGCACAACTTCAACGGTTGGTTTCACAACTAAAGTTAGCTGAGGACCGTGTATTCCGACAAGATGCTCTGCTCAAACGAGATGCAGTCAGTAAAGAAGCTTATGAACAAGTAAAGACTGACCTGGCAACTTTAAACGCTGATATAGAAATAGTAAAAGCGAACATTGCCCTAACCGAGCTCCGTGCTCCATTTGACGGAATCATCGGACTTCGGCAAATCAGTGTCGGTTCATACGCTTCACCGACAACTATTGTTGCCAAACTGACAAAGATTACTCCGTTGAAAGTAGAATTTTCAGTACCGGAACGCTATGCAAGCCAGATTAAAAAAGGTACGAACCTGAATTTTAGAATTGAAGGAAAACTAGATGCCTTCAGTGCAAAGGTATATGCTGTAGAATCAACGATTGATCCCAACCTGCATCAATTTACAGCACGCGCACTTTATCCAAATACCAATCGCGCCTTACTTCCCGGCCGATATACAAGTATCCAATTGAAAAAAGAAGAAATTCCGAATGCGATCGCCATCCCAACGGAAGCAATCGTGCCGGAAATGGGAAAGGATAAAGTCTTCTTGTATAAATCGGGAAAAGCTGAGCCTGTAGAAGTGACAACAGGCATTCGTACGGATGCTGAAGTACAAATTGTAAGAGGACTTCAAGTAGGAGATACCATTCTTACATCAGGAACACTGCAACTTCGTCTGGGACTTCCTGTTACATTGGACAATATTGACTAATACCTGCCATGCCTTATGAATATATCTGAATTAAGTATACGCCGTCCGGTATTAGCTACGGTACTGACAATCATTATTCTCCTCTTTGGCTTCATCGGATACAGTTATCTGGGTGTCCGTGAATATCCATCGGTGGACAACCCGATCATTTCTGTCAGTTGTTCTTATCCGGGAGCCAATGCCGACGTAATTGAGAACCAGATAACCGAGCCACTGGAACAAAATATTAATGGTATCCCGGGCATCCGGTCTCTATCCAGCGTCAGCCAGCAGGGACAAAGCCGTATTACGGTAGAATTTGAGCTTTCAGTCGATCTGGAAACTGCAGCAAATGACGTACGTGACAAAGTTTCCCGTGCCCAACGTTATCTGCCCCGGGACTGTGACCCGCCGACTGTATCAAAAGCCGATGCCGATGCGATGCCTATTTTAATGGTTGCCCTCCAAAGCGACAAACGCTCACTGCTTGAATTAAGTGAGATTGCAGACTTGACCGTCAAAGAGCAGTTACAGACCATCTCTGATGTAAGTAGTGTATCCATCTGGGGTGAAAAGCGTTATTCCATGCGCCTTTGGCTCGATCCGGTCAAGATGGCAGGATACGGTATCACTCCGATTGATGTAAAGAATGCGGTAGACAATGAGAATGTCGAACTTCCTTCGGGTAGTATTGAAGGAAACACTACCGAACTGACAATCCGTACATTGGGATTAATGCATACTGCCGATGAGTTCAATAATCTTATTGTAAAAGAAGATAACAACCGTATCGTCCGTTTCAGTGACATCGGACGTGCAGAACTTGGTCCTGCCGACATCAAGAGTTACATGAAAATGAACGGTGTACCTATGGTAGGTATCGTAGTGATTCCACAGCCGGGAGCCAATCACATCGAAATTGCCGATGCTGTATACAAACGCATGGAGCAGATGAAGAAGGACCTGCCGGAAGATGTGACGTATAGCTATGGTTTTGATAATACCAAATTTATCCGGGCATCTATCAATGAGGTAAAAGAGACTGTATATGTAGCCTTTATTCTGGTTATCATCATCATCTTCCTTTTCTTACGCGACTGGCGGGTGACGCTGGTTCCATGTATCGTAATTCCCGTATCGCTGATTGGAGCATTCTTCGTCATGTATCTTGCCGGATTCTCCATCAACGTGCTTTCCATGCTTGCCATTGTGCTGGCTGTGGGACTGGTGGTGGATGACGCCATCGTAATGACGGAGAACATCTATATCCGTATTGAAAAAGGAATGAGTCCGAAAGAAGCGGGAATAGAGGGAGCCAAAGAGATCTTCTTTGCCGTTATTTCAACGACCATCACACTGGTTGCAGTATTCTTCCCGATTGTCTTCATGCAAGGTATGACAGGACGTTTGTTCCGGGAATTCAGTATTGTAATTTCGGGTTCTGTCATTATCTCTTCATTTGCGGCACTGACTTTCACTCCGATGCTGGCCACGAAGTTACTCATCAAACGTGAAAAACAAAACTGGTTCTACACTAAGACGGAACCGTTTTTTGAAGGGATGAACCGATGGTACAGCCGTTCGCTCGCTGCTTTTTTGCGTAAGCGCTGGCTGGCACTTCCGTTCACTTTTATAACCATCTGCCTGATCGGTTTCTTATGGAATGCTATTCCGGCAGAAATGGCTCCGCTTGAAGACCGGTCGCAAATCTCTATCAACACCCGAGGTGCGGAAGGTGTCACTTATGAATATATCCGTGACTATACCGAAGATATCAACCAGCTTGTAGATTCTATTCTGCCGGATGCGGAAGCGGTAACAGCACGTGTATCCAGTGGTAGCGGAAACGTACGCATTACACTGAAAGACATGAAAGACCGCGACTACACGCAGATGGAAGTTGCGGAAAAGATATCAAAGGCCGTACAGAAAAAGACCATGGCACGCTCGTTCGTACAACAGCAGTCTTCTTTCGGCGGACGCCGGGGAAGTATGCCTGTTCAATACGTACTCCAGGCTACCAATCTGGAAAAGCTGCAGGAGGTATTACCACAGTTCATGGCCAAAGTATATGAGAATCCGGTTTTCCAGATGGCAGACGTAGACTTGAAGTTCAGTAAACCGGAAGCCCGTATCAGAATCAACCGTGACAAAGCGAGCGTAATGGGAGTCAGTACTAAAAATATCGCCCAAACGCTGCAATACGGATTGAGCGGCCAGCGTATGGGATATTTCTATATGAACGGAAAGCAGTATGAAATTTTGGGTGAAATCAACCGCCAGCAACGAAACAAGCCTGCCGATCTGAAAGCTATCTATATCCGCAGCAATAATGGCGATATGATACAGTTGGACAACCTGATTGAGTTGGAAAACGGTATCGCCCCTCCCAAACTGTACCGTTACAACCGATTTGTATCAGCCACAATTTCCGCCGGACTGGCTGACGGAAAGACCATCGGACAAGGACTGGATGAAATGGATAAGATTGCCAAGGAAACATTGGACGATACTTTCCGTACCGCATTATCCGGAGACTCCAAGGAATACCGTGAAAGTTCTTCGAGCCTGATGTTTGCTTTTATACTGGCTATCCTTCTGATTTATCTGATCCTGGCAGCACAGTTTGAAAGTTTCAAGGACCCGTTGATTATCATGTTAACAGTGCCTTTGGCTATTGCCGGAGCCTTGGTATTCATGTATTTCGGAGATATCACAATGAATATTTTCAGTCAGATCGGTATTATCATGCTGATTGGTCTCGTGGCTAAAAACGGTATCCTGATCGTGGAATTCGCCAATCAAAAACAAGAAGCAGGCGAGGATAAGATGAGTGCCATCAAAGATGCCGCATTACAGCGTCTGCGCCCAATTCTGATGACAAGTGCTTCTACTGTACTGGGACTTATTCCATTGGCATTTGCCAGCGGAGAAGGCGCCAATCAGCGTATCGCCATGGGTACGGCTGTAGTAGGTGGTATGGTTGTTTCCACACTGCTTACTATGTATATCGTGCCGGCCATCTACAGTTATATTTCGACTAACCGAATCAAAATAACAAAAGAATGAAACAGAAAGGTATTTGCATGAAACGAATCATATACATAGTTACCGCATGTGTCTTCGTATCAGTTTCTACAGTGAAGGCACAGCGAATCTATTCCCTAAGAGACTGCCTGGAAGAAGGGCTGCAAAACAATTATTCTCTGCGCATCGTCCATAACGAAGAACAGATCAGCAAGAATAACGCGACACTTGGAAATGCGGGTTATCTGCCTACTTTGGACTTTTCTGCCGGATATACCGGAAACCTGGACAATATCGAGACGAAAGCCCGCGCCACCGGAGAGGTCACCAAGAATAATGGAGTCTACGACCAGACAGTTAACGTCGGCCTCAACCTCAACTGGACCATCTTCGACGGATTCAATATCAGCACTACGTACAAGCAACTAAAGGAACTGGAACGGCAGGGCGAAATCAATACCCGCATTGCCATTGAAGACTTCATCGCCGATCTTGCCTCGGAATACTACAACTTCATCCAGCAAAAGATCCGTTTGAAGAACTTTCATTATGCGATGTCACTTTCCAAAGAACGCTTGCGTATAGCAGAAGCAAGCCATCTTGTCGGTAAATTCTCGGGGCTGGATTATCAGCAAGCCAAAGTGGACTTCAATGCGGACAGTGCCCAATACATCAAGCAACAGGAATTGCTGCACTCCTCACGCATCCAACTTAATGAATTGATGGCCAACAATAATGTAAATCAGATTATCGTCATCAAAGATTCTACCATTGACGTACACAGTGACTTACTGTTCGACGATTTATGGAATGCTACCTTATCCACCAATGCTTCTTTGCTGAAAGCCGACCAGAACACCGTACTGGCACAGCTGGATTACAAAAAGATCAACTCCCGCAACTATCCATACCTCAAACTGAATACCGGCTATGGATATACCTTTAATAAGTATGATATCAATGCAAATAGCAGAAGAGGCAACTTAGGCTTTAATGCCGGAGTTACTGTCGGTTTTAATATCTTCGACGGCAACCGCCGCCGTGAAAAGCGCAACGCAACCCTTGCCTTCAAGAATCGTCGTCTGGAACGACAGGAACTGGAGTTAGCCCTTCGTTCCGATCTCAGCAACTTGTGGCAAGCATACCGTAATAATCTTCAGCTGCTGAATCTGGAACGGCAGAATCTTGTGACTGCCAAAGACAATCATGATATCGCCATGGACCGTTATATACAGGGAGACCTTTCCGGTTTTGAAGTACGCGAGGCACAAAAGAGTCTGCTGGATGCCGAAGAACGTATTCTCTCGGCAGAATACAACACCAAACTTTGCGAAATTTCACTACTGCAAATCAGCGGAAAAATCACCAAATATCTGGAGCAATAAAACATTGATTCTCCTGTTTTCATTGGGCTAATCATCTGATAAAAGCGATTAGCCCAATTTTTATGCCATTAAGAACAGATATTACCCTTCATTCCCGACCTTTTCTTCTACATTTGCACACACCATAACATTCACTTAACAATAGAAGTCATGAGACAAACAGCCTTTTTCTTTCTGTTACTTTTCATTCAGACCGGAGTTTCAGCCCAAACAACAGATTACAGGAAACAACAGAATTACAAAGAATGGGTACACCTCGCTCCCAAGTTCAATGATGCCTTTTTCCGGACAGAAGAAGCACAACGCATCGGAGACAATGTATTATTGTATCAGCAAGTCACGGGAGGCTGGCCCAAAAACATTTACATGCCGGCAGAACTGACAGAGCAGGAATACACCAAAGCATGGAATGCGAAAGGAGACGTCAACCAAAGTACCATTGACAACAACGCCACGACAACCGAAATTCAATATCTGGCCCGTCTTTATCAAGCTACACAAAAAGAGAAATACAAAGAAGGAGTACTGAAAGGTATCCAATATCTGCTCAAAGCACAATATGACAATGGCGGATGGCCTCAGTTTTATCCGCGTCCTACAGGATACTATATCCAAATCACCTACAATGATAACGCAATGGTCAGAGTCATGCAGCAGTTACGGGAAATCTACGAAAAGCAGTCCCCTTATACTTTCATCCCCGATGAAACCTGCCAGCAAGCACGTAAAGCCTTTGACAAAGGAATAGAATGTATCCTCCGGACACAGGTTCGCCAAAACGGGGAACTGACAGTATGGTGCGCGCAGCATGACCGCATCACACTGGAGCCCTGCAAGGCACGTGCATATGAGTTGCCTTCATTGAGCGGACAAGAATCTGACAATATCGTGCTTTTGCTCATGTCTCTCCCCCATCCATCGGAAAAAGTAATTGAATCGATAGAATCAGCCGTCAAATGGTTCAAGAAGTCCGAAATAAAAGGAATACAAAAAGAATACTTCACCAACAGTGACGGAAAAAGAGATTACCAGATGATCCCTTGCGAAGATTGTCCCGTACTATGGGCACGTTTTTATGAACTGGACACCAATCGTCCTTTCTTCTCCGACCGCGACGGAATTAAAAAATACGATATCTCAGAAATCGGACATGAACGCCGGAACGGATATAGCTGGTACAATAAAGACGGCAGCAAAGTACTGGCAAAATATGAGAAATGGAAGAAGGAATTAAATAGGAAATAATACCGGAGGATGCGATAAGAGGGGATGTCAAAAGTCAATAGTAACTAAACTCTCCTCCTTCCTGAAGGAGTTTAGTTACTATTGACTTTTGATAACCTCTCATCTATTTCTATTTTCTATGACTATCCTACTATATATTTAGCAACCTTTCCTGCACGATAGATCAGCCATACCAATCCCCATGAAACGGCGAAAGCAAGAATAGCGGCTACAGGTATCTGCAAACCAATCGGCATATTAATAGCTCTCATCAGCACGACCGACGGCCCTGTAAAGAAATAATGTATCATATAAATACCGAATCCGCAAACAGTGAGATTCGCCAATGCCTTTTTCATCCTTTCCGAGTTCACTTTTACTTTCTTTGCCAACATAAACACAGGTATCGTCATCATTACAACATTAAGAGAACAATAGGTAAAGAAGAGTTCCAGCATCTCATCCGTATATTCCGGCAATGCGGTTATATGCCTGAAACCTAAGAATGTCACCGCATAACCGACTGCAAACATCGGAATGCCAATCGCCAACGTTTTCTTCAAGCTCCATTCCAGATTTTTCAGATAATGCCCCAACAACAGATAGCCATTGAAACCGGCAAAAGCATACAGCATTCCAAAAGAGTTCCATGAACAGGTTCCCCATAAATAATTAGAAACAAACTGATAATAATAAGGAAGCAGCAAAGTTACCCCCCAAGCCAGCAGAAACATCAGTTTGGCACGTTCCGAAGCCTTCTCTACCCAAGCTGAGAAAACCGGCAAATACAGATACAGCCCGATAAGCAGATAAATATACCACATATGCACGGCTAAAATGGAGAAGTTGAACGGAATCATCAAAATATATTCCAAAGATACAGAGAATGATTGCTGCATCACTTCCTCTCCCGCATACGGGAAGAAATCAAGAATAATCTGAGGATTCAGTCCCAACAGGCCTGTAATCCAAGGGAACAGATTATAGAGCACCGACCATATCAGGAACGGATAAAAGACGCGGGGAATACGTTTCTTGTAAAAAGTAGAAGCATCACCTCTTACAGGCAGAAGCAATGCACCGGTAATCATCACAAACAGAGGCACGCACGGACGCAGTACAGATCCGTAAATAGCCCCCCAAAGTTTTATTTCTCCGATATTCGGAGCCGTGCCGGGATAAAAATTAAACGGATCGGTGCAATGACAGCAGACAACTGTAAACATCGCAATAAAACGAACGACATCCAGCCAAACAATATGCTGGTTCTTTTGATTGGATAAATTCATCACTAGTGGTTTCATGGTGTTTTAATTATTAGATAAGCAAGTTTATAAAAAAAGGGATACCCATACGAAAACTGACAGGTATCCCAAATGAATGTTTATGTAATCAACCGCAAGAATAACTTGCCATTACTTATTACTTGTTATTTGGCACAACGTGGTTTTATCTGTTTGAAGAAGTCATTTCCTTTGTCATCTACCAAAATAAATGCCGGGAAATCTTCCACTTCAATTTTCCAGATTGCTTCCATGCCCAGTTCCGGATATTCTACGCACTCAATGCTCTTGATGTTGTTCTGAGCAAGGATTGCAGCCGGTCCGCCGATAGAACCCAGATAGAAGCCGCCATATTTCTGACAAGCATCTGTAACCTGCTGGCTACGGTTACCTTTCGCCAACATAACCATGCTGCCACCGTGGCTCTGGAACAGCTCAACATACGAGTCCATACGTCCGGCAGTTGTCGGGCCCATTGAACCGCAAGCCATACCAGCCGGAGTCTTGGCCGGACCAGCATAGTAAATAGGATGATCCTTGATATACTGAGGCAAATCTTCTCCACGATCCAAGCGTTCTTTCAGTTTAGCGTGAGCGATGTCACGGCCAACGATGATAGTACCGTTCAGTGACAGACGAGTAGATACAGGATATTTGGTCAGTTCTTTCAGAATCTCAGCCATCGGACGGTTCAGATCAATCTTCACTACATCACCTTCACCGGCCTGACGCAATTCTGCCGGAATCAGGCTACCCGGATTTGAATCCAGTTTCTCAATCCAGATACCATCTTTATTGATTTTACATTTGATGTTACGGTCGGCAGAACAAGATACGCCCAGACCTACCGGACAAGAAGCACCGTGACGAGGCAGACGAATGATACGAACATCATGTGCCAGATATTTACCGCCGAATTGTGCACCCAGACCGATCTTGTGAGCTTCTTCCAGTACTTGTTTTTCCAGTTCGATATCACGGAAAGCACGGCCAAATTCATTTCCCGTAGTCGGCAGATTATCGTAGAAGTGAGTAGAAGCCAGTTTCACTGTCAGCAGGTTCTTCTCAGCAGAAGTACCGCCGATCACAAAAGCGATATGATAAGGAGGACAAGCGGCAGTTCCCAGAGTCTTCATTTTTTCCACCAGGAACGGAACCAGTGTACCAGGGTTCAAAATTGCTTTTGTTTCCTGATACAGATATGTTTTGTTGGCAGAACCACCACCTTTCGTTACGCAGAGGAATTCGTATTCCATGCCTTCGGTAGCTTCGATGTCAATCTGTGCAGGCAGGTTACATTTTGTATTTACCTCATCATACATATTCAGAGGCGCATTCTGAGAGTAACGCAGGTTTTCTTCGGTATATGTTTTGTAAACACCCAGTGACAGAGCTTCCTCGTCGGTATAGCCGGTCCACACTTGCTGTCCCTTTTCACCGTGGATAATAGCAGTACCGGTATCCTGACAGAATGGAAGTACACCTTTGGCAGCCACTTCCGCATTACGCAGGAAAGTCAGTGCTACGTACTTATCGTTCTCGCTGGCTTCCGGATCACTCAGAATCTTAGCAACCTGTTCATTGTGCGAACGGCGAAGCATGAATGACACATCACGAAAAGCTGCATTTGCCATCGCAGTCAAGCCTTCTTTCTCAATTTTCAGGATAGGATTTCCTTCAAACTCGCTTACCGATACATAGTCTTTTGTAAGCAGATAATACTCAGTGGTATCTTTTCCCTTTTCAAACATGGGCTGATACTTAAACGGAGGTGTTGCCATAATTTCTTATTTTATTACGTAATGTTAGTTAGTGAGGCAAAGGTAGTAATTAAAAATAAAGAATGATAACGGAAGAATGAAGAATTAAGAATGAATAACGCAGAAAGGAACTATGCCCACCGCAACAAGAATTTATTCTCATTGCAGTGAGAACTTTTTCTCATGCCTATGAGTATTTTTTCTCACTGCGATGAGAAAATTTTCTCATTGTGGTGAGAATTTTTTCTCATCGAGATGAGAATGGTCTGAGAACTTTAGATCACAATAACTACTGTTAATGAGGCGACTAACCAATAAGCCGACTTTAGATTTTACTCTTGAATGGACCCGATTCTTTTGATCAATTCATTGCCAAGCGCAGTTTTGTCCTCAATATGCTTCAAGACAGCCGTCACAAACGTGTTACTTTCAAAATCACCACGTACTTGTTCGAAGTCCTGCTTCATTTCATCGTGAGAACCATCGGCTCCGAATCCTGTCATCGAAGACAGCGAGAACTCTTTACGGGCATCATCATATACCATTTTATCAAGACCGACTACCGCCTCTTTCCACGCTTTTACGATACGGATTATGTCCTGTGCCGTTATTTCGTCCGGATTCAAGCCGTAAAACTCCTGAATCTTGTTGTAAGCCCAGGTCCATTCATACGTATAATAATTCTCATGCATTTCCGCAAAGCTGGCGTTGATGGACTTTAACCGGTTGACAGAACCATTTTCGATGCCATCGAGCAGACGGTCTATTTCACTCTTAGGAGCGATCAGTCCGGACATATCCACCCATTCGCCGGTTCCGATTTCCGTGTCCGGTTTCAGACGCTGACGTATTTCTTCGTTACTCTGGAAATTAATGCCTTCCAGGCGTTTTATGATGGAGTTACCCAAAAACTTATGAATAGCGATCTCATAAAAACGGATACCATTATTTAAAGAGGAGTTCTTGATCTTTGCGCTCTGATAGGAATAGATTTCGGATGTTTCGCCGGATACCCGCTTAAGCTCTTTCAGAATAGAACGTCCCTTGAACATTTTCTGAATGGTGTATGGACTCAGAAGATTATAATTGATATAATCCAATCGGTTCGGGTCTTTCCGCTTGTCACGTTTCGGCCACTTCTGAGCATCGCGAATGGTACCCACACTTCTCAGATTCACTCCCGGAACCAGATAAGTCGTGTTCCGTTGCTCGATCAGATAAGAGAAAGGAAGATTGGAGGTATCGGCATGATTAACGTGGCGTCCCATTACCAGAGAAAAGGCTCCGACACGTGCCGGCCATAAGATATAGGAGTCGGAGGTCGTTTTGGCTCCTCTTTCCATGGTTCCCTGATGGATAGGCCCCAGTTTATACATATGGTTGCTCTGATTCGATCCCGATCCCGCATTCATAAACGAGAACATACCGGCAATCAATAAAGTCGATTTGTGGTGAGTCACCGTGAAAGGTCCCGCAAAGATGGCGCATGCCTCCCCGTTCTCTCCCTGGCAGTTACTGAAAAACAAGGAATCGGAGGCTGAATAGTTATGTCCCAGTTTGCAAGACTGACCGACAAAACAACGGGTCAGCATCGTTCCGTCATCTACTTCGGAACCAGAAGAGATAATGAAATCATCACATATTACTCCATGCCCGATATGCACTGGCGCTGTCACATTACTGTTGACGCTACCGTTTGTCAAACGGCAAGTACCGCAGATATGGCAATAATCACCGATCCGTACATTCTTGATAGACCCTGTGTTCAGAATCATCACATGATCACCTATACTACCTACCGCAGAAGCATGCTTGTTGGAATAATAATCGGCAATCGCCTTCATGCGATTAATCAGTTCCGGACGGTGACGATACAATGCAAGTATGTATGCCTGGTGTGCCGACAATTTATCATTGATCAGCACTTCACGTCCGCCCGTTTCATTGAGCACTGTCGCTTCCACCCCATTACCAAAGGTGCTTAGCCCGTCTACCAAAATGATATCCACATTTTCAATGAAGGTATCATTTCCGATTTCATAATTAGCAATGTAGTTTTGAATGTTTTCAATGCAGCAGTTATCCCCCACTACCACATTGTGCAGAGTTACATGACGGAGTCCCGAATGTTTTCTGATCCCTCCGGGCAGTGTAAATTCGGCATCAAATACGCCTAATTTCACTTCACCCGAAAAGCGGGTATGGTGAACATACTCACAGTTAAACCCCTCGGCAACCAAAACATTTCCCCAATCATCAGCCAGACACGACTGGCTCTTCAACTGAAGCACTTCGTCCTCAGTCAATTTACGATAGTCTTTCATATAGATAAAAATAGATATGTACCGCCTCCCCCAATCAGTAAGCGGTACATTGATTATTATTCTTCCTCTTCGTAAGTCTGATAAAGAAAATCGTTATAGGGGTACTTTTGAACATGCAATTCTTTCACTCGCTGATAAACTACATCTTTCAGTTCGTCTATATTGATTCGTTCGCGGGCGGAAATAAAGAGGCAGTTGTCTTCCATCTTTGCCATCCACGTCTTCATCAGTTCTTCGAGTGTTAAGTTTTCCTTTGTTCGGGGGGTAAGGTCGTCCGGCGCTTTCTCCACGTAGGTGTAGGCGTCTATTTTATTGAATATAAGTATCATGGGTTTGCCACCGCCGCCAATGTCGGCAAGTGTCTTGTTCACCACTTCGATCTGTTCTTCAAATCCGGGGTGAGAGATGTCTACTACATGCACCAGTAAATCGGCTTCACGCACCTCATCCAAAGTCGATTTGAATGAGTCTACCAGGTCAGTGGGCAACTTACGGATAAATCCGACCGTGTCCGACAGAAGAAACGGCAAGTTATCGATGATCACTTTGCGTACCGTTGTATCGAGTGTAGCGAACAGCTTGTTTTCGGCAAACACTTCGCTCTTTGACAGCAAGTTCATGATGGTCGATTTTCCAACATTTGTATAGCCAACCAATGCGACACGGATCATGCGTCCGCGGTTCTTACGCTGAGTGGCTTTCTGTTTGTCTATTTCCGCCAGACGTTCTTTCAACAGTGACATACGGTTGAGGATGATACGGCGGTCCATTTCAAGCTGCGTTTCACCCGGTCCGCGAAGTCCCACAGAACCTCCTTTACCGCTTCCGCTACCGGAGCCACCACCCTGACGTTCCAAGTGGGTCCAGAGTCGTTGCAAACGCGGTAACATGTATTTGTACTGAGCCAGTTCCACCTGCGTTTTCGCATTGGCAGTCTGTGCACGCATCGCAAATATATCGAGGATCAATGAAGTACGGTCTAGTATCTTTACTTTCAGTTCGGCTTCAATGTTACGTATTTGTTTCGCGGAAAGTTCATCGTCAAAGATGACCATTCCCACTTCACGTTCTTCTTCCTCTTCTGTCCGTATATATTGTCTGATCTCTTCCAGTTTTCCTTTTCCGACATAAGTAACCGAATTGGCTGTCGGTAATTTCTGTGTAAATCGTTTCACTACCTCCGCCCCAGCCGTCTCAGCAAGGAAAGCCAATTCATCCAGATACTCGTTCGTTTTCCGCTCATCCTGCATCTGGGTAATGAGTCCGACAAGTACTGCGGTTTCTACTTTGGCTTCGGATATTATAAATTCTTTCATTCTTTAACTTCTACTATATAAATCTAAATATGGTCGCAAATATAACAAAAAAAAAGAGGACAATGTTGTATTGTCCTCTTTTTCGTAACCATTTATAGTAATTCAATTATAAATCAAACCATAACTTTTCCCAAATCTTCGGAGATTCTTTCGGTGCATTGATATTAGCAGTCATCTCTTCCGGGCTATACTCCCATCTTCTGATCAGTTCTTTTGAAGTTGCATCTTCCGGCACTTGTAAGGTCGGGACTTCATTTCCAGCAGTACCAGAACGTCTCCACTGTACAAACTCCTCAAACGGACGATCCATTAAATCAATCCACTGCTGCATATGAATCTCATACAGTGCTTTCTCCTGAGTCAGCGCTGTCAATTCCGGCAAACCTGTAACATATGTATCAATATCCGCTTCCGCTACTCCATAAAATGCACATGCTTCCCGAATGCCTTTCTTATACAATTCATTAGCCTTCGACAAATTCTGAGCAACTCCCAAACCGCGCGCATAAGCTTCCGCTTCCAGAAGCAACTGCTCCTGGCAAGAGTATATTAACTCCGGTGCATCTTTTCTGAAAAGATAACTGCTCACAACAGATGATAACATATTATCTTTGTCATCAGTAACAGCAGGTTCACGGTTACCTAAGCCTCTATATACACCGTCGGCACCCGGTTCAAAATAACAAGGAATACGGGGGTCATTACGTTCCTGCATCGGCTTCAGCATATAGTTGCTGGCAAAAAACAATATCTGTGTACCGCCAACCAATTCTATAAGTTCATACTTAGGATTCTGGTTACCCGGTTCTGCAGAATAAGGGAACACCAAATTATCTGATGCTGATGATACCATGCCTCCAGCCTGTAACAACGTACCAATGGCAGTAGCTTTAGAAGGATCTTTGTCCACCATAACCATCAGTGTTCTGAACTTTAAAGATTTGGCCAAAGTCATCCATTTATTCATATCACCTTTATAATAGATATCGTATTCATCAATCGCATTGGCATCATTCAAATCCATGATCTGCAGTGCTTCATCAAGCAATGACAACACCCCATTCAATACACTTTCCTGAGAATCAAATTTCGGATACTTAATTGTTCCGTTCCAAGATTCAGTGAAAGGGATATCCCCCCATAGCATCGTCGCTTCATACATATGTTCAGCCAACAGAATCTTACACTGTGCAATAGCATTGTGATTCACCGGATCTGCTTCTTCCGCATTTTTAATAGCCAGCATCAAGTTATTACCACCGACAGAGTAGTAATGTTTCCACGTATTTCCTGTACTATAAGGGGAAATGGTATATACCGATTCATCCCAGCCACCATAATCAAGTCCACCATCAACCTGACACTGTGAACTCATTGATAACGGAATATAGAAGTCACCACCGGTACGTGTTCCGGCCCAGTTTACGGCTACATAGTTAAACAAATATCCGGGATCAACTTTCTCGGCAGTATTGGGGTCATGGTTGATATCAAGCCAGTCGCTGCATGAAGTAAATAACCCACATGTCAAAGCGCTCAATGCATATGCTAATATTTTCTTTTTCATAATCATGTTCGTTTAATTCTTACAATGTTAGTCTGAGATTAAATCCGAAACTTCTGGTAGAAGGGATACTGTTAAACTCTACACCGCCTCCGATCTGAGAAGGACCGAAGAAGTTAGCTTCCGGATCAATATGCGGCACATGATCTTTGATGATCCATAAGTTACGTGCCTCGAAGCCTAAATCCAATGATTTAACAAAGAAACTCTTAAACCATTTACGCGGAAAACTATAGGACAATTGCACTTCTCTAAGTTTCACAAATGATGCATTATAGATATTTCCTTCATTATTACTGGAGTTCGCCACATGCTGCCAGTAGTCCTGCATACTCTTCACCGGAACATCATTAGGTCTGTAAGTTCCGTCATCCTGAAGAATAACACCCGGTTCAATAAAAGAGGCATCTTCACGGTGAGCCACTGTTTCTGCAGCCAAACCACTGCTTCTCAAATTAGCTACTGTTTCCGAATATAAGGAACCTCCATGACGGATATCAATCAAGAAACTAAAAGTCAGCCCTTTATAAGTAAGTGTATTGTTGATACCCATTGTAAAGTCAGGATAAACGTCTCCCAAACGTACGTTATTGACTGTTTCTCTCAAACCTGTCTTAGAGTTAATTACATAATTACCTTGATCATCACGCTTCCAGGCAGTACCGTACAAACCGAACGAATCACCTTTGGCAGCCTTAATCTGCAAACCACTCAATCCGCTAGTCAATGTATATTCATCAAGTCCTTCAGCCAACTCTTCTACAGTCTGCTTATTAGAAGCAAACGTTGCATCCAAGTCCCATTTAAAGTTACGTGTTTCTACAGGAGTCAAGCCCAAAGTTACTTCGACACCCTTATTGGCAATCTTTCCGGCATTGATATTATTAGCAAAGTAACCTGTTGATAACGGGACATCAATACTTACAATCTGATTCTTTGTGATATTGCTATAATAAGTCATATCCAAACGAATCTTTCCACCAAAAAAACGTAAATCAGCTCCGACTTCGAATGAACTTTGGTTCTGAGGTTTCAAGTTTTCATTCGGCAGAACACGAGGCCCGGTAAAACCAACCAGTCCCATGTGTGGGAAAGTATTGACATTACCCAGATATTGCAAAAAGTAAGTACTAGCTGGAGTATATTTAAATGCCAAATTGTACGGATCTTCGTCACTACCCACATTCGCATAACTTAAACGAATCTTACCGTAATTCAGGATGTCTTTATTCTCCATCAATTCTGTGAAAATAAAGCTACCGCTGATAGATGGATAGAAATAAGAACGGTTATTAATAGGCAGAGTAGACGACCAGTCATTACGTCCTGTTACATTAATAAAAAGCATATCTTTGTATCCCAAGCTAATATCTCCGTATAAACCGACAAGACGTTTCTTTTCATAATAATTCACCGGAGTAGTAGATTTCGCATTAGTATATGTATACAATCCGTCAACTACCAGGTTCTGAGCTTGTACATTTTCATTCTTCCATTCTTCCTGATAGAGATTATGACCTACCATCGCCTTAAAATGATAATCATTGGCAAAAGTCTTCTCATAGGAAACCATTAAGTCATTATTTATAATTCTTTTATACAAATTCCAAGTCTGAAACTTACCATTTAAGGCTCCTACAGTACCCTTTGCGTAAAGTTTACGTCTTCCTTCTGTATAGAAGTCAGTTCCGGCATTGTTAGTGATAGTCAATCCTTCAATCGGCTTATAAGTCAATGTGATATTACCGATCATACGATCCAGATTATTGGTAAATTTATTCTTATTAATAATCCAGTACGGATTATTACTTTTGCCTTCCGGATCCAACGTAACCTGTTTGCCATTTTCATCAATCCAGTTCTGCTTAATATCATGAATATCAATCGTTCTTGGCAATCCATTGATTAAAGGAATCAGCAAGTTGCTATCATTTGCCCCCTGTGCCGGACGACCTTCAGAATCTGAACGTATATATTGGGCAGAGATGCGTCCTGTGAAGTTGCTAGTAAAGTTCATACCTGCATTCACAGAGAATGCATATTTGTTATAGTCAGAACCTGGCACAACACCGGTCTGATTAGTAGAAGTAAAGCTCAAACGGAAATCAGCCTTTTCACCACCTCCGGCTACTGACACATTATTAATATAGCTCATTCCGGTTTCATAGAAATCCTTCACATTATCAGGATTTGCTTTCAAGGTCACTTTATCTCCTTTATAATCTGTAAATTGCTGATCTTGTACCGATGAAATCTTCGGTCCCCATCCATTCAGCATTTTTACATTATATACTCCGTAGCTACCTTGTGCATACTCATTCTGGAAATCAGGCAATTTAAGTACATTCTCAAATCGTGTTGAAGAGTTTACCGTAACAAATACCGGTGAATTCTTCTTCCCTTTCTTAGTAGTAATAACAATTGCACCGTCTTTTGCACGCGCTCCATACAATGCAGTTGCAGCTGCCCCCTTCAATACGTTGATAGATTCAATATCGTCAGAGTTGATATCTCCTGCACGGTTACCTACATCGACTATACCATTGGTTCTGTCAGGATTGTAAGAACCATTGTCGATAGGAAGTCCGTCAATAATAAATAAAGGGGAAGAAACTGTGCCAATAGAAGAAGCACCACGAATCTGTATACTTGAACTACCACCTACCGTTCCAGACGACTGTGCAATTTGCAAACCTGCAATCTTACCGGACAATGAATTAAGCACATTACTTTCACGCGCTTTAGTTATCTCATCTCCTTTTACACTGGATACTGCATAACCTAAAGATTTTTCAGATCGCTTAATACCCATAGCTGTTACCACTACCTCTTCAAGATTCTGAGAATCAGACTTTAACAAAACTTTCAAAGTAGGTTTGATTACGACTTCTTGTGTTTGCATACCAATATACGAAATCTGCAAAGTCTTTGCAGAACTAATGGATTTATATATAACTGATAATCAGGTAGGTATATAGAGGATAAATCAGTAACACCAGTCGATATTTTATCAAGCAGAAATAGCTTATATATCTATTTGACAGTTAATTACCCTAATTCAGCTAATGTTTTACTCTCTTTTATGTAATACCACTTCTCTACCGAAATGAAAACTATTTATCTTATAATCAATATTATATCTATAAAACAAGGAGCTATTATAAATAAAAAATAGTATCATGCCATAAGAGGCGCTTTGATTTGTATACAATTAATCAGGTAATGGATGTTGCTAATTAAAAACATTGTCCCATTCATTTTTCTTTTAAAGGCAAGGAAATATTGTAAATATTGGAGACTGCTTATATATTGATCTGTCTTAGTTGAGGTTAGATTGCAAAAAAGGCTGCTCCGATCATTGGAACAGCCCTCTCTATATTTAAACTCTTCTGTTAAAAATCGTCAGCAGGGAAACCTGTTCGACGGAAGCCTGAAACCTTATAAGTTAATCCATTTTCATCGTCGTCGAACTGTACCATATATACGATACTGTCAGCAGGCATACCGCTAGGAGTTGTAGCAGCATTTTCCAGTACCTTGCCATCAGTTATCTTCACTTTGGATTCATATGTTACATTATCCACAAAGCCTGTTGTCGAGAAAGTCCTCGCTGCATAATTCACGTTTACTTTCAGTTTATATTCCCAGAAGTTTCCTAAATCATCCAGCCACATTTCAGTTTCACTGTTGCTGGCTGTATTGTAAGTACTCATTTGCAGATGTCCTGCTCCAAAAGGATCTTCTACTTCTTTCCCGTCAATAAATGCATTCACTGTCACCCACCAGTCTCCTGCCATTTTTTCAACAGCAGTACCACCTGGTTCTGTATCGTTGTCGCATGCCACGAATGTAAAAGCCAGTGAAGCTAAAAGTAATATCATATATTTCTTCATAATCGTATTTTTATTGTTTTACTATAATGTCAAAAGATAGCTGACCGGCATAAGCAACAGTCCATTTCAGAGTCCCAGTCGCAGGGTCCAATAATGTATTAGTCATTTGATCCATGGAATCTCCCCAACCTGCAACATAACTTTCCAGAGGAGTAATGGTATTATCATCATTCAATTCGAATTTGCCAACCATTGCATAGTCCGGTCCATAGCCAGCACGCTGGTCATACCAGCCTCCTAAGAAATCGCTGATATAAAAAATCCCCGGTTCCATCTGGAAAATCACAATCTCATATCCACTGAAAGCTACCACAGAAGGGGCGGTACGTTTGCTTCCTTCGGCTACGGTATAAATTCCGGATTTCAAAGGAGAAGCAGTATTATCTGCCACATATACTGTTCGTGTAAATGTTTTGGCAAAACCGTCCTCGTTGTATGCCGCATATACTAAATTGTAGATTCCCGGAGTGTTGACATCAACACTACCTTTTATCTGAACAGATTCAGTGATATCCTCTCCGTTCATTTCCGCATAATATCCCGGTTCCACATAAGGCTGTCCTTTTTCCAGAACGATCTTTTCATCACCTTCTCTTTCCAACGTTACAAAATAGGTGACTTTAGAAGTGTCATCTGTTGATTTGTCGCAAGCTCCAAAGACAAACGGCAAACATACTAATATGCTGTATATTATATTTTTCATACGTAAAACTTACTAAGTTATTGGTTACTATTTGATATCCCACCAAACCGGAGTACTTCCCGGTACCCCTGCAGGAGTATTCACATTTTGCTGACGTGCGCTTAATGGATAAGTCATACGTTTCATCAGTCCACCCGCTTCCAGACCATTAGTCCATGGGGCAACTAACTCTCCCGGAGTGTATACTGACTCATTAGCCTGTATCTGTGCTGCTGAATAAGAAGACAGTTTCGGACAATCCGTACGACGAATTTCACTCCATGCTTCCATATGATCCATATAGAAAAGAGATACCCATTTCTGCATATAAATCAAGTTTAACTTGTCTGCCAGTGTAGAAGCAGCAGACCATGCACACGCTCCTTCCAAAATGGTATTCTCTTGACCTGCAAATCCACGAACGGCAAAGTCTGCAGTTACACCTGCTTCATAAGCACTCTTTGCATTCGCATCATCATTGTGAAAACGAGCATATACCTCAGCTATCAGGAATTGTAATTCAGCCTGAGTAAAGAAATAGACAGGTTTTGTGGCCCCGATAGAGTAATCAATCGCACTTACGTTTTTGTTTTTCCAGTTGTCAGTACCCAGAATGCTTTGCATATGTGTTTTTCCTCCGGGAAGTTGACCTACATACTTTCCATCCGCATCTGTTTTACTAATACCATAAGCGATTCGAGGGTCTCCCGTACTGCTTAAATAAGATACTAACGGATAGGCAGCACAATGATTACCGGTCAATCCGACCGCATTCGTATTATACCATGGATTCCGTTTGTCTGTTTCATCCAAGAAACAATCCAGTTTCACGTCACCGGTAAAGAATTCGTTGTTTTGTACTAAGGTCTTCACTTTCTCTGTATACGAAGCCGCATCTATGTTGGCATCAATGAAACGCAGATACATACGGAGGCGAAGAGCATTGGCAAAACCTTTCCATTGAGCGATATTTTTGTTGAATATCAAATCCGGCACATCCATACCACTTCCATCCAAAGCAGCTTCTGCCGCATCTATCTCACCTAATATACCTTTATATACTGTTTCACCCGTATCCCACTTAGGTGTGGCATTGGCATTACCTTGCAGAGCTTCCGAATAAGGTGAGTCACTAGTATTATCTACCATTATCTGAAAGGCATATGCTCTCAGTATGGTAGTAGCGAATCGGTCGGCAGGGTTTGTGGTCTTTTCCAGCACCTGCTTTGCATCTTCCAAAGCTCCTGCAAACAGGATTCTATACGAATAATCCATTTGCTGGGAAGATTCGGTAAATGTATATTCACATAGAGTGTTATACTGATTCGACTCCGGTTTCTGTTCATAGTACTGAGCGAAAAAGCCAGCGTAATTATAAATTTCTCCGCCTACCGCCGAAGCAATGGAAGCACTGATAGAGGGGAATATCAAATCCGCCGTTACCTGATCATTCATCGGGTAGTTCGGGTCGTCATTGATGTTCAGGTCGCAACCTGCAAACAATGCTGTTGTTGCTAATGATGCATATAATAATATTTTTTTCATTTTTATTCCTGTTTAAAATTTAACCATTAAGTTGAAACCGAAACGACGTGAGCTGGGATTAGCCGTGTATTCTCCATAGTTACCTTCAAGGTCGTTACCAAATGAAGTCATTTCGGGATCAATAAATGTATTGCTGGATGGAGTCCAGACAAATAAGTTATTGCCATATGCAGACACTTTTACTGCCTGGAAAGGAGTTTTTGCCAACCATCTTTTGGGCAGGTCCCAACCTAATACAACAGAACGAAGCTTGACGTATGATTTGTCTACCAGGAAGCAGCTTCCCATATCAGAGCCACCGTCGCCCCAGTATTTATAAATGTTAGAGCTTGTAATAGGAGTTGTATTTTCTACATAAGTAACGTTTTCTCCATTCACTATTTTATTTACTGAGTTAGGAACAATCAAAGGATTACGGTCATTGTAGGCAGTCTGTATCGCGTTACCGGTAAAATAGTTTATATCTTTAGTACGTGAATACATCACTCCGCCCTGACGGATATCAAAATCAATGCCTAAGCTTATACCTTTATATTTCAAGTTAGTAGAAACACCCATTTGATATTTGTTATTCATATCTCCGCAGATTCCGAATTCGCTGGCTTCAACCGGAAGACCTGTTGATGAATTTACGACAATACGTCCTTGCGGATCACGTTCGGCTACCTGAGCCTTGAAAACACCAACAGGCATACCTGTTATAGCGTACATGCTGGTACCTCCATTGAGCCCATAAATCGTTGTAATGCCACCCAATTCTTCCGGTAAACTGATCACCTTACTCCAGTTCTTTGTGAAGTTCCATGTCAGTTCCCAACTGAAATCTTTTGTTCTTATCGGAGTACCGCTGATCAGGAGTTCTATACCACGGTTACGAATCTTACCCAGGTTCATATTCTGTGCCGTATAGCCTGAAGCAGGGTCCATAGCCAAAGAGAAAATCTGCTTATCGGTATTTCTATTATAATAAGATACGTCAAAAGAGAGGCGGTTTTTGAAGAAAGCCATATTTAAACCGACTTCAGATTCTGTGGTCATTTCCGGACTTAATGTATTACTTCCGAGTACATTTCCTGCAGAATAAGCGTTGACACCTCCCAGGGGGAAAGTCAGAGAACCGAAAGGTATTCTATTGGAAGATTGTGCATACACAGGATTAACCATATACACATCAGCATCGTTACCTGTTTTACCCCAGCTGGCGCGTATCTTACCAAAAGTTATCACATCTTGCAGATTGTCATTCAATAATTCGCTGAAAATAAAACTACCGGTAATACCGGGATAGAAGAAACTGCGATTTTCTTTCGGAAGAGTAGAAGACCAGTCATTACGGGCAGTTACCGTTAAATAGAGCATATTCTTCCATGAACCTTCAAACTGTCCGAAAACACCCATCAGACGTCTGAGTTCCATGTGCTGTTCTACTATAGGAGTTTTGCCGGAGTTCTTCAGATTAAACCATGTAGGAATCGTTAAATCATTAACTTCTGAATATTGATAAGAGACTTTACGTTCATTGCCATTGAAACCGACCAGTGCATTGATATTAAAATCGTTAACCGGCATATTGAAATTAACCATAATATCCTGGTTTATCTCGCGACGACGGGTTATCTGCTCAGAATATTGTCCGGTTTCACCAGAGAAAGGACTGCTGGAGCCCTGACCTTCTCCATTAGGAGTACCTTCATAATAAAGAGCGTACAGATTCGGTTTTCCTTTGTCACTTTGTCCTGTTGTAGTATCCAAGCCCATACGGTACGTAAACTTGAAGTATTTCAGGAATTCATAATCCAATTGAAATTTTCCGTAGAATCTTTCAGATTCATATTCATTCAAATAGTTATTCAAAATATAATAAGGGTTCATAACTCCGTAGGGGGTATAATAATATCCCGGAGTGTTGAACGGATCATTCTGGTCTTCCAGTCCTATTATGCTGATATCTCTTGGTGTCTGATATAAAGAGTTTAGCATGGACAAACCTTGTCCCGTAGTAGCAAAGTTATTCTTTTGATAAGCGTAATTCAGTGAAGAAGAGAATGTCAACGCTCCTGCCTTATGGCTGCCGCGTGCAGAAAAAGTGTATTTATCGTAGCTGTCGGCATCTGTCGGGATCATACCATCATCGCTGATCTGAGAGAAGGATACATAATAATCACTTTTATCTGTAGCTCCATTGAATGAAAGGCTGTTGCTATATCTGAATCCCGCATCAAAAAAGTCTTTAATGTTATCAGGCATTGCCACATAAGGTTTCAGTTTCTGAGAGTTGTTGTACACATTACCCCACAACTGCATGGAGCCATCGAAACGAGGTCCCCAGGAACCGTTCTCCAATTCTGTATGGTTGCCGTTCCATCCCATACCAAATTCATTTTGAAATTCCGGCAGACGCAGAACAGTTGACCACTGAACTCCGCCGTTATACTCGATTCCAACCCCTTTTTCTTTCCGGCCGCTTTTGGTAGTAATCATGACTACACCGTTGGCAGCACGGCTACCATACAAAGCAGTGGCCGCAGCACCTTTCAAAATAGTCATGTTTGCCACATCATCCGGATTGATAGCGTTGGCACCGTTTCCAAAATCATATCCGCTATTCAAGCCATCTGTAGAGTATACGGTAGAGTTATTCAAAGGTACTCCATCCACGACATATAGTGGCTGGTTGGTACCGGAGAGTGAGCTAACTCCACGGATAATGACCGAATTAGAGGCTCCGGGGTCAGATGAAGTGCTGGAAATCTGTACACCTGCAATCTTACCTGCCAAGCTTGACATCACATCAGATGTACGGCTTTCCGCAATTTTTTCTCCACCCACTGAAGTCGCAGCATACCCTAATGCTTTTTCAGATCTTTTAATACCCATTGCTGTAACAACAACTTCATCGATCTGTTGAGCATCCGACCTAAGTACTACCTTTAAATTAGGCTTAATCGCTACTTCTTGAGTTTGCATACCGATGTACGAAATTTGCAAAGTCTTTGCAGAACTAATTCTTAATATAAAGTGCTGATTATTATAATAATGAGAAATATAACCCTAATAGTTATATATGTTATTGTATCCATATATAGACGTGATAATCAATTATTTATCAGCGATACAGCTACCCTTTTCTTTAACGAATGATACCCTGTTTCTATCCATTTTAATCAATTAGTTCATTCATTATAAGCAAGTTATATCTTTATTTTATTTATATAAGGTATTATTATTGGATACTATTTTTATATATCCCGAATATTTCCCACCACCAATCATAATGAATGATTACTTTTTAGCGTGATAGTAGAAATAGATCAAATCTGAAGAAAAGCATATTTAGTTATGGTATTATTCAAAATATGCAGAACTTGCTTGGGAGAATGACAAAAATCGGCAGGATTTTAAAACAGCAGATCTACAGATGAAATACATCTGCCGGTTTTTGTTCCCTTGTGCTATGTGATTACTTATATCAGCTTGCACCTTTGAATATAAAAGAAACGTTTAGTTTCGATATGATATATTTCCCTGTGACAGGAAAGTCTATCAGCTAGAACAGAATTAGAAATTAAAACTACTTTTGGCTCTTCCTTTTAAAGCAATTAGATGTTCCTCGGTGAGTAACGATCTGTTCCTTTTAAAGGAACGGATCGTTCCTTTAAAAGGAAAGAGTCCTGACATTGCACTTTTTATGTATATTACAGTCATTTATATGCGACAAATCATTTGTAAATTGCATATTCTTACATTGATTTATGCATTATTTCTGCCATATTGTTAGATTTTAAATCAACTCTGTTGATGCCAATCTTAAAAACAGGACATTTCCAGACAATCACTGCCTAGCCTTTTGGTCTATTAACTAATTTAGAATAGGCTGCTTTCTCAAGGTCATGCACAATAGTCATGTCCATGATATTGGCATATACCTGAGTTGTTTTCACACTTTTGTGTCCCAGCAGCTTTTGTACAGTCGTTATATTTGCACCACTGTATATTAATAAGGTGGCGTTTGTATGTCGGGCTGTATGGAATGATATCCGCTTGTCTATTTCTGCCAGCTTAGCTAATGCATTCAAGTCTTTATTCACATTAGAGTTATCTTTCAGTCTGAAAAATCCGTTCAAATCGTCTTTGTAATTCTCCAACACCCGCAGTCCTTTACCTTCAAATAATAAATATAAAGGAAGGCGCACATCAATACCTGTTTTAACGGACTTGTAGATCAGCCACGTCTCCTGATGGAGTTCGACAATATTCGCGGCAGTCAGATTTATAAAATCAGAGTACCGCAAACCGGCGTAACAACAAAATAAAAAGGCATCCTTTGATTTTTGTAACTTCGTAAACTTCCCTTCCAGATTCACCTCCTCCATTTTATTCAGCTCTTCCGGCGACAAGTGCGTATGACTCCCTTCTATGCTTTTGATTTTATATTTTCTGAAAGCATACTTTTGAATATCCATGTACTCTTTATTTATAGCCACATTCACATATCGTTTTAAATGCTTCATATGCTTGGCAATGGTATTGAGATGATACCCCTTGGACTGTAGATAATTATCAAATGAAGACACAAATTCGAATGTCAAATCAGTGAATACAATGTCCTTTTTATACTCTTGCAGCAATTCTAAAGTGGAAAGATGATTCTGCCTGGTGCTCTCTTTTAAAGAAGAGTTGTTGACTTCCTCTTTAAAAAAGGTCAGAAATGAATTCCCATTATTTTCCGGTTTTTCAATAGAGTCTTTCAACGAATCTAAGGATATTGATCTTCTCTGTTGCCATAATCCCAGTTCTTTCTGCTCAATGTCAGCTATAAAATCATATAGCATTCGATTTAATGCATCTGAATTAGGATGGTTTTTTACCATTCTACGTTTTACGTCCCACTGGTCTGGTTTGAGGTACACCCTGGTTGAGAAGTACATTTTTCTCCTGTTTAAGTAAGCTTCTACTTGTACCAATGCCATTCCCTTTTTGTTCAGCTTCTTTTTTCTGTTAAACACAAGGCTGTAACTAATCTTCTTCATTCTATTGTCTTTTAGTTAATACTAAGAACAAAATAAACTAAGTTCTGTGCTATAATTAAGGTTGAACCTGCATTAATTTCTGCAAAAATTAAAATTCAATAATTAAGTATTTACATAACTTTAATTTAAATGCTATTTTTTTATCGTCATTTCTTTGTGATAAATCAAAAAGAAACGTTTGCAGGGTAGTTTTATATCCAAAAACAAGCAAATAGAATGTTAATTAGTACACTTTGCATTCGCAAAGTGACATCCTATGCTTGATAAATCACAATATTTATAGCAAATAAAGATGTTTATCAGCATATTTTTGATGTTATAAATAACAATATGTTATATATGTAACCTTTTTTTATCAAATTAATTGTTAGTTTCATATTTATTAATAATTTTGCAACTTGTTAGAGTATAGAGACAATTAATGTAAAGTTGAACTTTAAGAGAGAATTTATGAAAAGAAAATTAATGCTGTTATTGGCATGCCTTTTTGTGGGCATAAGCCTAGTAACTGCTCAGACTCAGAAAGTCACAGGCGTTGTGATTTCTGAAGAAGATGGGCAACCAGTTGTTGGGGCCTCTGTATTAGTAAAAGGTACCAATTTAGGTACTATAACTGATGTAGATGGTAATTTTACTTTGTCGAGCGTACCAAGTTCTGCAAAGACTTTGCAGATTTCTTACATCGGAATGCAGACACAGGAGGTAACGATCAAACCAACTGTAAAGGTAATATTAAAATCTGATTCACAGATGGTTGATGAAGTTGTAGTTGTAGCATATGGTTCTGCAAAAAAGAGTTCATTGACGGGATCTGTAGATATTGTAAAAGCGGATCAATTAACAAAAGTTCCGGTAAATAGTGTCGATCAGGCATTGCAAGGAAAAGCAGCCGGTGTACAAGTTACGGCTTCTACCGGTAGACCAGGTGCCGGAGCAAATATTAAGATTCGCGGTACCAGTTCTATTTCTGCAGGTAATGACCCGCTATATGTAATTGATGGTGTACCGGTTTCTTCTACTGATTTTGCGGCTCTTAACTCCAACGATATAGAATATATGTCTATATTGAAAGATGCTTCTGCTACTGCTATATACGGTTCCAGAGGTGCTAATGGCGTAATCCTTATTACTACTAAAAAGGGACAAAGTGGAAAGACAACTGTAAATGCGAAGGCTTTATTTGGAATTTCGACCAGAACATTGACTGACGGTGATTTTACAATGATGAATGCACAGGAGAAACTACTTTATGAGCGCCAGTTGGGTAGTGGTCAAGGAGCTTCAATGACAGATGAAGAAATTGCAGCTGCACCAAATACCAATTGGGCGGATGAAGTTTTCCGTACCGGCTTTACTCAATCATACGAACTGAACGTATCCGGTGGTACGGATGCTACCCGTTTTTATATTTCCGGTCAATATTTTGATCAGGATGCAATTGTGCCGGGTTCGTATCTGACTCGTGGTACCGTTCGTGCTAATATCGAACACAAAATTAAAGATCGCTTGAAGATTAATTTCTCTTCATCGGCTGGTGTATCTAAGGAAGGATTATTGAGAACTGACCGTAATGCATTGAATCCTTTTAATTATATTTATAGTGCAAACCCATATGATGCACCTTATAATGAAGATGGCACTTACAATACTGACATAATTGTCGGTGGTGTACCTTTGAATATATTCGAGAATATCGATAATAACCCATCCTATATCAATAAGTTGAAAATGCTTGGCGCTTTCAGTCTCGAGTGGAGAATTTGGGACGAGATTAAATATACTACTGTTGCAGGTATTGATTATACCCAAAATCTGCAGTATCAGTTCAATCATCCGGAATCTCAATTGTCTCAAATATTAGGTTCTCCTTATGGGTATCGTCGTGATTCATATGCACATAGAGCTACTTGGGTATGGACGAATATGTTGAGCTATGATAAAACGTTCAATGATGTGCATCAAGTGAAGGCTATTGTCGGTATGGAGGCACAATCCAGTAATTATCGTGATATTGCTGCTGCTGTCAGCGGATATCCTACCGGAAAATTGGATGCCATAGATATTGGTGCAACCGATAAAGATGTTGAGGGTATTACTACAGATTGGAGAATGCTTTCTTACTTGGCTACGGCAGGCTATACATATGATGATAAATATATTGTTGATGCTGCAATACGTCGTGACGGTTCTTCCCGCTTTGGTGCAGACAATCAGTTCGGTACATTCTGGGCTATCGGTTTAGGATGGAATATGGAAAGAGAAAGCTTCCTTGAAGATGTAGAATGGTTGAGCCGTTTGAAACTTCGTGGCAGTGTAGGTACTTCCGGTAATAATAACATCGGTGATTATGCCGCACAAGGTGTATATGGTTACGGTAGCTACAACGGTGCTTCGACTGCTTACCCGAAACGTTTGCCAAATCCGGAACTTTCATGGGAAAAGAGTATGCAATCATCTATAGGTCTGGATGCCGCATTTTTTGATTCACGTTTGAATATCACATTCGACCTTTATAAACGTAAAACAACCGATCTGCTTTTAGCAACACGGCTTTCAATGACTTCCGGTTTTTCAAGCCGTATTGATAATGTTGGAGAATTGATGAATAAGGGGTATGAATTGGCTATTAGCGGTGATATCATAAAGACCAATGATTGGACATTCAGTCTGAATGGAATGATATCTCAAAATAAAAACAAAATTGAGAAATTATACAAAGGGAATGACATAACAGTTGGCTGGAATAACTTAATCAAAGAGGGATATCCTATCAATGTGTACAAAATGGTACGTTGGGCTGGTGTAAATCCTGCAAATGGAGATGCTTTGTACTATACCAAAGACGGTAAAATTACAAATGTATATGATTCGAACGATGCGGTAATTTTGGATGATAAGACTCCGGACCCGAAATATTTTGGTTCGTTTGGGGCGAGAGTGGCATACAAAGGTATCGAATTGAATGCTGATTTTTATTTCTCAGGTGGCAACTACATCTATAATCACAACCGTTTCTTTACGGAAAGCGATGGTGCACAAATCGGACAGAATTTAGATAAGAGTTTATTGTATGACCAATGGAAGCAACCGGGAGATATAACCAATGTACCGAGACAGGATTTAAATAACAGCACTTATATGTCTACCAGATATCTTGAAGACGGTTCTTATATGCGTCTGAGAAATCTGACTTTGGCCTATACATTCCCCAAAAGTTTACTGAAACCTTTAAAAGTTGAAAATCTGAGAATTTTTGCCCAAGGATTGAACCTGTTCACAATTACGAATTTCCGTGGTCTTGACCCGGAAGTTGGGGACTCGCCTACAACAGGATTGGCAGCTACAGCAGGTCCAGCAGCGGCTGTACTCGATTTTAGCTTCCCTGCTTCACGTACCATTATGTTTGGTATCGAAATAGGTTTTTAATAAAGTTTTTTCATTAAAAAAATAAAGTATGAAACTATCAAGAAAAACAATAATACCGGTAATCGCTTTTTTGAGTCTTTCATTTACGGGATGTGCTGATTTTTTGGACACAACTCCCCATGACTCACTGAACAGCGATAACGCATTAGAATCTTTAGAAGATTTTAATAATACCACAAATAGTGTATATGAATCGATGCGTTCTTCATCCTACACAGCCAATTTTATGTTGATGGTACCTGATGTGATGTCAGACAATCTGATTCTGAACCGTGACGGACGTCTTATCTATAACGAGTTTGCCGGATTTAAATTTTATGCCGACACTTATGGTGTAAGTGGAATGTGGAGTGCTGCATACAATGCCATATTGGGAACAAACGAGGTTATTACACGCATGGAAAGTGATCCTTCAATCATTGCTTCAGATGAAAAATTAGGTAAGAACTTGTTGGCTGAATGTCTCGCTTTGCGCGGAATGATCCATTTTGACCTGGTACGCCTTTATGGTAAAAATTATCTCCAAGCTTCCGATTCTGATCTGGGGGTAACTTATAAAAAAGATACGGAAACAACGCTTCCGGCTCGTAACACGGTAAAAGAGGTATATACCTGGTTGACGGAAGACTTGGAAAGAGCCAAAGGGATGATGAGCGATGATTATAATACGACAATCAATTATCGTTTAAATAAAAAGGCTATTGCAGCAATTTTGGCACGCGTATATCTGACGATGGGAAAAGACCAATTGGCTGTGGATAATGCTACTGAAGCGATAGCTGGTGACGGTTCTGATATTGCCGGTATCGATGACTTTAGTAAAATATACACTACGAGCATGGATGTTCCAGAGGTTATATTACGTATTGCGTTGAAGTCTGATGACGGTTATTTGCCAGGTAATGACTGGGGACAGGGAAGTGTAAGCAATTATAATGCTAACTACTCTGTTTCTTATGGATTAAAATCATTGTATTCAGGTACAGACTGTCGTAATGCAGTTATAAAGCAAGTGACCTGTAAGAGTGGTTTGTGCAACGTTGTATGGAAATGGAATAATGGTGGAGCTACTGTAGGTTTGGTTGACATTCCTCTTATCCGTACATCTGAAATGTATATGACACGCGCTGAAGCCAATTACAACTTAAAGAATTATCCGGAGGCGCTGAGTGATTTGAATCTATTACGTGCAAAACGCTATTCTGATTATGAAGAAGGTACTGAAGCCGGATCTGCATTGGAAAAGGAAATTCAGTTACAAAGACGTTTGGAACTTGCATTTGAAGGACATCGGTTCTTTGATCTGAAGCGCCGCCATGAAGATGTGATCCGTGACGATAAAGGGTTCCTTGCTGATGGCACAGGTGCAAGTTCTGATGCACAGGAAGTGTCAGCTGACAGCCCTTATTATGTATTGCCTATTCCTCAGTCAGAAATAGATGCAAATGAAAATATGATTCAGAACAAATATTAATTCTAAAAACAGAAACAAATGAGAAAATTGAAATATTTAATTCTGGCTGTCGGAACTTTATTTGTTATTGCTTCATGTGATGATAACATTCCGCAGTCATTCAATGCAGAAGATAGCAACGCCAGTTTTTCAAAAACAACTGCCTCTGTAAATGAAAATGCTACTGAACCTTTAGAGATTCCATTAGTATTGGCCGGTATCCCCGGAAGCGGTAAAGTTACTGTTACATTGGCCGTTTCAACAGAGGGAGATACGAATCCAGCCATTGAAGGTGAAGATTTCACAATAGACAATAAAGAAATCACTTTTGAAGAAGGCTATGGAACTCAGAATATTGTAATTCGTCCTATTGATAATAATGTATTCACAGGAAAAAAGACATTTACACTTACGATTGCAAGTAGTACTCCTGAATTGAAAGAATCCGTTCAGAACTCTGTAAAAATATCCATTGCAGACGATGAACATCCGTTATCATATTTGTTTGGAACGTATGCAATGGAAGGAATTCTGATATCTCAAGGACAGGCTTCTCCTAATGGATATGATGTTACAATAGCAGCACACGATGCCGGAGCATTGAACGAAATAGAAGTTGACTTTGGATATCCGGAAGTTGTTTTAGCTTCTGTTGGTGAAGAAGATGGGGAGACGGTTATCACATTCTATAAGAATCAAGATGTAGGAGAAGCACAAGCTGGATATATTGCTCATTTCGTATGGACAACAGTCGAAGATGGGAAACAATATTATAGCGAAACTGATAATGTAATGGCAACTTATGATAATGGGATAATTACATTGAATGAAGATAATGGATTTGGATTCCTTGCTTATGAATCAGGTGTTCCGTATGCATGGTTTGAATATTGGATGCAAGGCAGTGTTACTTTTACAAAAAAGTAATAAAATGAGTAATCAATAACTTGATAAGGTCACCTGATATTAAGGTGACCTTATTTGTCTAAAAACAAATATATTATGAAAAGGAATCTATTATTTATTGTCTTTCTGTGTTGCACATGTTTGGGTATATATGCAGCTCCTTTCCGCTTTTTGGAAACCATTGTTACTCAAGCCGATGGAAGTCAGTTAGCTTTGTATGCATCTGGTGACGAATTTTATCATTGGATACATGATAAAGACGGGTACACCATTGTACAAGCAGAAGATGGTTATTGTTATTATGCAATTAAAAACGATAAAGGAGAACTGGTACCTTCAATATATCGGGTGGATGATGAATTACCATCAAAAACAAAAATCGTTCCTTGGTTGAAAATATCAAAACAACAATACGACAAACGCCGGGAACGAATGCAAATTCAGCCAATGACCAGAACTACTAAACCTCAATATGCCTCTCATAAAAATCCATTAAACAATATCGTCATATTTGTTTCTTTTAAAGATGCTACCACATTCTCAAAAAAGAGATCGGTATATGACAGTCGGTTCAATAGTACTACATCTTCGAGCGGATCATTGAAAGACTATTATAAGGAGGTATCATACAGTAATTTGGATATCACTTCACATTTTTATCCCAAAACTTCGGATATGACTTCTACCGCTAATGGTTACATCGATTTTCATAACAGAGGCTTTTATCGCCCTTATAATGCAACAACTAACCCTGATGGCTATAGAACAAGTGACGAGTCGACAAACAGAGAACATAACTTGATAGTAAATGCTATTGATGCAGTAAAAGCCAGTATCGAACAAGATTTTACGCCGGATGAGCTGGATAATGACAACGACGGCTATATAGACAATGTCTGTTTTGTCATTCAAGGAAATAGTGATGGCTGGAGTGATTTATTGTGGGCACACCGTTGGTCACTTTATACTAAGGAATGCTACATTCATGGTAAGCGAGTGATGGATTATGTTTTCCAACCCGAGAACCAAGTTACCGTGAATACACTTTGCCATGAGATGTTCCATGCATTAGGTGCACCGGATTTATATCATTATAGTGAAGAAAGTCAGAATCTCGATCCTGTGGGTAGTTGGGATCTGATGAACAGTGGTTGGTGTCACATGGGAGCCTATATGAAATGGATGTATGCAGGCCAAAGTTGGATTAAAGATATGCCTACAATAACCCAACCGGGTACCTATACACTACTTCCATTATCTCAGAGTGCAGAAAATAGTTGTTATAAAGTTAACTCTACTAATCCAAATGAATATTTTGTTTTGGAATACCGGAAAAAAGAAGGAAAGTATGAAAAAAATCTGATCCGGTCAGGGCTACTCATTTATAGAATCAATACAACGGTCAGTGAAGGGAATCGCAACGGTCCTCCTGATGAAGTTTATATTTATCGTCCCTTTGGTTCATTAACGGAAAATGGTTTTTTGGATGAAGCCGCTTATCAGACAACTTCGGGTGCTGTAATGACAGATAAAACATTCCCTAAGCCTTTCTTGTCAGATAATTCGGACGGTGGCCTGAGAATTAGAAATGTGATCATGGAAGATGATAAGTTGACTTTCGAAATAGAAGATATTCCTACTGGCTTTGAAAATCTTTTTGATGATAGAAAGATGCAACTAAAAATGGTGGATAATACACTGTATGTGTCATCAGATGAAAACGTTGAGTCTATTGTCGTAACAGATATTTCAGGCAAAGTTTTGGAACAAACTAAAAACACGAACCAACTTTCGTTGAAACAATTTTCTCAAGGTATCTATATTGTATCCATTCTATCCGGAAACAATATGTATAAACGAAAAATATTTATAGAATGAATTTGCTAAAAATCCGTATCATACAAATAGCCCCCTTATTGTTTTGGGGAGTTAATGTTGTAGGACAGAGTATAGATAATCATTTTCTGTTCAACCAGTTTAGAGACGCCACGATTTTATACAAAAACAAGAAGGAAAATCGGACTGCACTCAATTATAATAAAGCCACAGAAGAGATGATTTATATTTCACCAGAAGGTAAGAATATGGCATTGTATCCGATAGATCAGATTGATACGGTCTATTTTGATAAACGAAAGTTTGTTCCGGTTGACAATCGTTTTTATGAAGTCTTGTCACGGAATAAGTATACTTTATACGCTTCTTATCGTTGCCGGATGAGTATTCAAGCACAAAACATCGGCTATGGTACTTCTTCAACTACGGCTGTTGATAATATTTCATCATTAAACACATCCGGAGAAATCTATCAATTGAAATTACCCGAAAACTATAAAGCGGAACCTTACGTTCTGTATTATATTGAAGTAGATAATCAATTGAAGAAATTTACTAAAGCCAAAGAACTGGTAAAGTTATTTCCTGATCTAAAGAAAGAGATAGCATTATTTATAAAGAAGAATCGAATAAAGAATAATACAGAAAGCATAGTCAAAATCGTCGATTTTATATCTGGCTTATAATTCATAACATTTATTTGAAATGATGCTATATTGCATATATAGTAAGAGGGTACCCTTTTGTGAAGCGCACCCTCTTTTCATTTCTTTACATGACCATCTGAATTATTTATTGTATTGTTGGGAATATAGGATGGATTTAATATGCGCTACTATTCGCCACAATGTTAATAATTGAATCCGAAATGCCACAAAGGTATTGTATTATTGTATCCATATTCTATATCGTCTTTTACCACATAAGCATTTTCTATACCATGTATTTGTTTTTGCTGTTTTCCTGCCCCTCCTATTTCAAAAGTATAGTTATCTATTTCAAAATCTGACTTCTCTGATGAAATCACTTTATGGTGAACTTTCATTTGAGAGAGAAAAAATGTTTCCCGAATGTTTCCTGTATCGGGTTTGTTTTCAGCCAAGGCATAGACTAAATTAGTATTATCCAAATAGATCTTTTCTATTTTTCCGAGTAAACGAATTCCTCCTGTACCATTACGTAGCTGAGCTATTATACCAGCTCTTTCTAAATAATATAGAAAATCAGTAATAAGATTACGATGTACGCCTATCAGTTGTCCAATTTTGGTAAAATTGGGTTTAAAAGGTACACTTTGTGATATAACATAAAGTAATTGCCGGATTTTTTTGGTAGTTGCTACATTCATATTTGCATAAATTGGTATATCATTTTCGACAGTTAAATTAATGATATTACGTAGGCGTTGGTCATATCCGGGATCACTAAAAAATGGATAATAACCATTTTCTAAATATTCTTTGAACAATGGTAACGGGTGATTAACTCCCGGAAGTTCTACTTTATGATTTAATATATCTTGTAAAGAATAAGGTAGTATTTGTATCCCCTTAGATAACATTATATACTCTCGAAAAGAAAGCCCTGGCAGGAAATAACTCAATGCCCTGCGGCTTAAATCAGCATTTCCTTTGTAAATATCAAGAATAGAGGAACCGGTAAATACAACTTGAAAGTCTGGGAAATAATCATAAATCATTTTTAATTCTTTAGACCAGTTCTGGTACTTATGGACTTCATCAATGAAAAGGTGTTTCCCACCATTTTTATAAAAAACAGAAGCTAAATCGAAAAGCTTATGTTCTGCGAAATAAAGATCATCGGCATTGACAAAAAGCGTATCTTCCAGTGAGTGATGTAACTTTATATGCTGCAATAGCATAGTTGTTTTTCCTACTCCTCTGGGTCCTATTATTCCTAACATTCTGGCAGACCAATTGATATCGTCGTGTAAATAGCGAATGTAGGATGTATCTGTCAAATTCAGTAATCTACGGAAAAGTTCAAATAATTGTTCCATATTATATAAGTTTATAGTACAAAGATACAAAACTGCCAGATAAAAGTTGCAATAATCAAATAAATTGCAACTTTTAAATTGCAATTTTAACTATATGCGCCATTTTTATATGGCAATTTAAATATAGGTAGAGTTCATGTTTTATTGTAAAACACTAATAAGAGCCTATTTGCAAGTAATATATTTATACATATTTTACAAGTGCAATTATGATTTCATTTTTATATTCGATATTATAAAACTGCCTTAAGGTCTGCAATAATAATTAACATTATAATAATCAATTAACTATAAAGTGAAGAAATAGTATTTCAATTTATTATTATTACAAACCACTATTGATTGAATACCAATTAATTACATATAGATTTTAACAACAAATAGGTATCTCATATATAACTATACTAGGAGAGTCAAAAACGATATATAATTGATTATCAAATTGATAGTATGATAAAAAATAATATTTCAAAGTTAAAATAATAAATGTAATCAATTGATTATAAATACATTGACAATGATTATAGTTCTGCAAAGACTTTGCAGATTTCTTACATCGGAATGCAGACACAGGAAGTGGCGATCAAACCGACTGTAAAGGTTGTGCTAAAGTCTGATGCACAGTCACTTGAAGAAGTGGTAGTAGTGGCTTATGGTACAGCCAGTAAAAAGTCTATTACAGGTGCTGTATCTGCCCTGGATGCAAAAGATATAGAGATGCGTCCTGTTACCAATGCCGCCGGTTCATTGGAAGGTTCGGCACCGGGTATCCAAATCAATAATACATATGGTGAGCCCGGAAGCGACAAAATGTCTATTCGAATCAGAGGCTTTAGTTCTGTGAACGGTGAGAACTCTCCTTTGATTGTTATCGATGGAACTCCTTATAGCGGTAGTCTCAATGACGTTAACAGTGATGATATCGAAAGTATCTCGGTATTGAAAGATGCTGCTTCTTCTGCTCTTTATGGAAATAAGGCAGCCAATGGTGTCATACTTATTAATACCAAAAGAGGTAAATCGGAACGCCTTAATTTCCGGGTTAGCATCAAACAGGGTATGTATATGCGTGGTCTTCCACAATATGATCGGTTGGGTATCAAAGATTGGATGGAAACTATGTGGAAAGGGGAAGCTGAATATGCAGCCATAGACATGGCTGACAAGTTGGGCTCTATGACACCGGGAGAATATGCAACTAAGAATGTGATGGGAATTATCAAATCGAATATATTTGATGCGGCAAATGATAAGTTATTTGATAGTAACGGTAATTTCATCGCTAATGTACTTCCGGGATATGACGATTTGGATTGGAGCAAAGAAGTGGAACGCACCGGACACCGTCAGGAATACAATATGAGCAGTGATGTCGCAAAAGACAAATATGACGTATTTGCATCATTCGGTTATTTGAAAGAGCAGGGATATACTATCAGTTCTGATTTTGAACGTTTCTCCGCTCGTCTGAATGCTAATTTCCGTCCGGTGAAATGGTTTAAGGCAGGTGTCAATCTTAACGGAGCTGTCAGTAAGAATAATTATTCGGAGGGGGCCAGCGAAGGTGGAGCAGCATATGCTAATCCGTTTTATCAAACTATGATGATGGCACCGGTGTACCCGATATACAAACATAATGCCGATGGTAGTATTATGACTGACGAAGAAGGAAGTAAAGAATATAATCTGCACATTGGAGGTGCCAATGATTACTTGAATGACCGTCACATCATTTATGAAATGAAAAATGATTTTGACCGTAAAAATAGAACCACAATCAGTGGACAGACTTATGGTACTGTTTCATTTTTAAAAGATTTTGAAGCGACGGTCAAGGGAGATATTTATACATATAATCAAAACCGGGTACGTTTTAATAATACCAATGTAGGAGACGGTGCGGCCAATAACGGACGATTGTTTAACTATGATGACCGCCAGCGTGAATATCGATTCAGTCAGGAACTTTATTGGAAACATGACTTTGATTTTCATCATGTAGATGTGTTGTTGGCACACGAAGCATATAAAATGACTTACTCGTTGAATCAGTATTCCAAAACCAACATGATGCTTGAGGGGAATACGCAAGGTTCCAATTTTGCAGAAACTACAAGCGCGACCGGATATGAGGATAATTATACTACGGAAAGTTATTTGGGAAGAGCACGTTACAGTTATGCTATGCGTTATTTTGCAGATCTCTCATTTCGTAGGGACGGTTCATCCCGTTTCAGAGATCCTTGGGGTAACTTTTGGTCAATCGGTGCCAGTTGGATCATTTCGGAGGAGAATTTTATGAAATCACTCAATTGGATTAATAACTTAAAGCTTCGTGCTTCTTATGGTGAAGTGGGTAATGACCAAAGTGCTGCTTATTATGCTTATCAAGCATTATATCTGGCTGATACCAATGCACACCAGGGAGCATACATCAAGAGCCAGCTTGCCAATCCTGAATTAAAATGGGAAAAGTCCAGTTCTATTGACATTGCGTTGGAAGGAAGACTGTTTGATCGTTTGAACTTTTCTATCGATTATTTTGACAAACGTTCCAAAGATCTGTTATTCGATGTTTATAACCCGTTGTCGGCTGGTCCTACGGATCTTTGGGGAACCACTACGGTTGATCCTACCGGACGTTCTATCATAACTAAAAATATCGGTACTGTATCCAACAAAGGAGTGGATTTGGCATTGGATGCTGATATTATCTATAATAAGAATTGGCGTTGGAATTTAGGTGTCAATCTGACTTTCCTTAAGAATGAAATAGTCAAACTGCCCGATCATAAAGACATTACTAAAGGGGTGCAGAAGTTGAGTGAGGGTAAGAGTATCTATGAGTTCTTTACTTACACTTATGCGGGTGTCGATCAAATGGATGGTATGGCCATATATGTAGCCGATCCGGAAAAAGTGACGGACGATAATATCAGTAGTGGAAATGTTTTTGAAATCAATGGTCAATATTATTGTTATAATCCGGGTAGTTACGGCCTTCGTGAATGGCATGGCTCTGCTCTGCCAAAAACTTACGGCAGTATCAATACTTCGTTGACTTATAAAGGAATTTCTTTATCTATGTTGGGAACATTCTCTTTAGGCGGGAAAGTGTATGATACGAATTATGCCAGTTTGATGGGAATGTCTGCCAATAGTGCATCGGCATTACATGAAGACATGCTTCAATCATGGAATGGTACTCCCGAAGGTATTACAGAGACATCTCCGAATCGTATCGATCCGAACGGAATTCCTCGTGCAGCCATGTCTACTGCTTCTCAATATTTTGGTATATCAAGTTCCCGGTGGTTACAGAATGCATCTTATTTCGTGATGAAGAATATTAACTTGGGATATGATTTCCCATCTAAAATTACTAATAAATTGAATATAGATGGTTTACGTGTCTATGCTTCAGTCGAAAATGCATTTACAATTGCTGCTCGTAAAGGTATGAATCCACAGTATAGCTACAGTGGAGGTGCAGACCAGACTTATGTGACCGCACGTGTTGTCTCATTCGGATTGAACTTGAAATTTTAACCCTAAATAATTCAGAAATATGAAAATTTCGACTAAATATATACTTGCTTCCGCTTTAAGTGGAATATTAATTTTCGGTAGCAGTTGCTCTGACAGTTGGCTGCAGACCGAACCGACCGATCAGGCTTCGAATGAAGCTGTTCTCAGTACGACAGAAAATGCCAAAAAAGCAATCAATGGCTTATGTAAATTGATGAGTATGCAACACGGAGCATATTGGGATTACTTTGCAAATAATGGCGAAGGTACTGTCATACAATACTATTTAGAATATCCGGGGCGTGATTTCAATTATCCGTTGATGTCGCCGGGATGGTCTGTTATATTTAATAATAAGTTTACACAGAATGTAACATCCGGTTACTGTGCTTATCCATGGTACTACTACTATAGCATCATAGGAAACGCCAATACGGTTTTAGCAAATATCGATGCTGCCGAAGGCGAACAAAGCGAAAAAGATTATATTAAAGCCGGTGCACTTACTTTTCGTGCCTATTCTTTCTTTCGCTTAAGCCAGATATATTGCGATTCATGGAAAGAAAGCAATAACGGAGGATCCGAAGGAATCGTTCTGCGTATAGATGAATCTACCGGTGATATGCCGTTATCGACTTTGGCTCAGACCTACGAGCAAATCTATTCGGATCTGAATCAAGCAATTTCCCTGTTTAAAGCTAACGGTGACATTACTCGTGATTCTTTCTATGGAACGTCGGCTGCCTGTTATCCCGATCAGAATGTTGCCGAAGCTATTTTAGCCCGTGTGGCTCTTTCCAAAGGCGACTACCAGACTGCACTCGACAATGCCAAGGCAGCTCGTGAAGGTCGCTCTCTGATGAGTGTATCAGACTATAAGGCAGGATTCTACCAGAACAACAGCGAATGGATTTGGGGAACATTTAATGATGCGCAGGAAACACTGTATTACGGTGCTTTTTTAGTCGTTTTCGCTCGAAACGGTTATTATGCTACCAACCAACATTATCATGTTTGTGTAGCTCGTGATTTTATCGATGAGATATCTGACAGTGATATTCGTAAAGGATTATTCTTACACAAAGGAACATTCCTTCCTGAGGGCAAAACTGTAGAAGAAGTTTTGGATACACAGACTTCCAGTATGGTTGGAATGTTTGCTGACGGTGCTGACGGCGATGAAGCATATGCAAATGCAGAAGAATACATCAAAACCAATTTCTCAGATATGACAGAGACTCCTTATAATGCTTATACCAGCCTTAAATATGCCTGTGAAGGTATGCCGGGAATCGGTTCCATTCCGTTGATCCGGTCTTCGGAAATGTTGCTAATTGAAGCAGAAGCCAATTATTTCCTGAATAGCGGTAACCCTCAACCGGCACGGGATAATCTGATTGAATTGAATAAAACATCCGGCCGTGATCCGGAGTATTCTTGTGACTTGACAGGAGAGCAGCTTTTTGAGGAAATAGCTAAGTATAGACGTTTGGAGCTTTGGGGTGAAGGACATAGTTGGCTCGATTGCAAACGTTGGGGAATTGCTGTTGTCAGAAAATCATTTGCAGAAGGCGGTAACTATGATGCTTCTGTTTCCGGAACATTCGGCTACAAAGACGGAGTATGTGACAAGACATTCTGGAAGTGGTCGATACCTACTGGAGAAACCGACTTGAATGAAGGGTTGTGATCTACTGCTTGAATTGATAATCAATGAAATGTTTAAAGGGTTTCGTCCCTTTACATTATAAATAAAGTGTTTTTGAAAGGCCGTTCTTGTGAAAGAATGGTCTTTTTTTGTATGGCAATGATATCCACCTATACACGATGGCGAGACTTATGCTTTGCCGGTAGACGTTCTGACTAAAGGAGGTTACATTCTTATATTACATTCTGAGGATAAGATTTATCGTGGGAAGTTTATTAAGAAACGATCCGGATAGTTGTAAATATAATTAAATAAAGGTAACCGGTAAGTTTGAAACAAATAGCATTCAAACTTGCCGGTTTTGTGTTTTATTTCTATTTTTGTTTGAAATCACAAAGTTATCTACATGAAGCAGATTGTTTGTATCACGGCCGGTTGTATGTTTTTTGCACTGATGTTGAGTGCTTGTCGTACTCCGGCTACACAATTGAAAGAGGAGCAGAATATGGGAAATCAAATGATTATAGAGACACCTGTACGGGGAGGGTCTGCGGCTGTCAGTTCCCCAAGAGTGTTTGTTTATAAGACTAAAGGCGATTATTCTCATCTGGTTCCGGTATTGATGGACGATTCCCGTACACAAATTCTCTCTTATCCGCATCCGCGTGATCTTTTTATTGGAGGAAAACTCTGCCTGCCGACTCTTCTGAACGATGGCTATTGGTTGGACAACAGGGGAATAGGTCGGAATGTCGCTTTCCTTTCTTATACTTATGAAGAGTATAGCCGATTGTCCTCAGCTCCCTCTATGGAGGAGTTGAAAGCACATATCCGAGATAAAGACCCTATCACTGAATGGCATGAATGCGGACGGCGGGCGGACTATAAAAATATTGTTTCCGAATTAAATAAGCTTATAGAACAAGGCTTTCTGCAAAAATAACTATATATTTGCGCACATATTATATACGAGAAATAAAGAATGAAAGAATTTGTAATCTCCGAAGCTCAGGTCGAAACAGCGATACTTGTCGGTCTTATTACGCAAGCTCAGGATGAGCGTAAAACGAACGAGTATCTCGATGAACTGGCATTCCTTGCCGAGACGGCTGGGGCGGAAGTTGTGAAAAAGTTTACCCAAAAGTTGCCGACCGCCAATTCTGTAACTTATGTGGGAAAAGGAAAGTTGGAAGAGATAAAAGAATATATCCTGAATGAAGAAGAAAACGAACGGGAAGTCGGAATGGTCATTTTTGACGATGAACTTTCGGCTAAACAGATACGTAACATCGAAGCGGAACTGAAAGTCAAGATATTGGACCGTACTTCGCTTATCCTCGACATATTTGCGATGCGTGCACAGACTGCCAATGCGAAAACGCAAGTGGAGCTGGCTCAGTATAAGTACATGCTCCCCCGCTTGCAGCGTTTGTGGACTCACCTTGAACGACAGGGGGGTGGTTCCGGATCGGGTAGTGGTAAAGGTGGCTCAGTGGGACTTCGTGGTCCCGGTGAAACTCAGCTCGAGATGGACCGCCGTATCATATTGAACCGTATGTCGTTGTTGAAGGAACGTTTAGCAGAAATTGACAAACAGAAATCTACTCAACGGAAAAATCGTGGCAGAATGATTCGTGTGGCTCTTGTGGGATATACCAATGTCGGAAAGTCGACCATGATGAATCTTCTTGCAAAGAGTGAAGTGTTTGCCGAGAATAAGCTCTTTGCAACTCTCGATACTACCGTACGCAAGGTAATAATTGACAATTTGCCTTTTTTGCTGTCCGATACCGTTGGTTTTATCCGTAAATTGCCGACGGACCTCGTAGACTCTTTCAAATCTACTCTCGATGAGGTGCGTGAAGCGGATTTGTTGCTGCATGTTGTCGATATTTCCCATCCCGGATTTGAGGAACAGATAGAGGTGGTGAATAAAACCCTGGCCGATATCGGTGGTGCCGGGAAACCTATGATACTTATATTTAATAAAATAGACGCTTATACCTACGTGGAGAAAGCGGCAGACGACCTTACCCCCAGAACAAAAGAAAACTTAACACTCGAAGAACTGATGAAGACGTGGATGGCAAAAATGGAAGACAATTGCCTGTTCATTTCCGCCCGCGAACGAATCAATATAGAAGAACTGAAGAGTGTAGTTTATAAACGCGTAAAAGAGTTACACGTACAGAAGTATCCCTATAATGATTTCCTTTATCAGACTTACGAAGAAGAGGAGGAATAATTATTTAATGTGTCAATACGCCAATGTGCAAATTGCCGTGCGGTGTATTAGTAAATAATATAGTGCGGTCAATTGTCGTATGGATACATTGTTGTATCGGCACATCATTATATTACTTACATTATGGGAAAAATTTACCGAGGATTGACTGAAGACGAAATTCTTCAGTTAAAGAGTCAGTCGTGTCTGGCGGATGATTGGGGAAAAGTCTTTGTAGCAGAAGATTTTACCACCGAGTACGTTCATCACACCCGCTTTTCGGGTGAAGTAAAGTTAGGAGTTTTTCATTCGGATTTTACATTGCCGGGTGGAATAAAAAAACATGCCGGCCTACGTCATGTGACACTGCACAATGTGACAGTAGGGGATAACTGCTGCATTGAAAATATTCAGAACTACATTGCGAACTATGAAATTGGGGATAATGCATTTATTGAAAATGTAGATATCATTTTGGTAGATGGTCGTACGACTTTTGGCAATGGAGTAGAAGTTGCTGTTCTAAATGAAACGGGTGGCCGGGAAGTGCTGATTAATGACAAACTTTCAGCGCATCAGGCTTATATCTTAGCTTTATATCGTCATCGTCCGGAGCTGATAGACCGTATGAAGAAGATTACCGATTATTATTCTAATAAGCATGCTTCCACTGTGGGGACAATCGGTAATCATGTGATGATACTTAATACCGGTTCCATTAAAAATGTACGGATAGGCGATTGTTGTCATATTTGCGGTACATGCCGTTTATCGAATGGTAGTGTCAATAGTAATGCGGTGGCACCGGTTCATATCGGACACGGGGTGATCTGTGACGATTTCATTATTTCTTCCGGATCACACGTGGATGACGGTGCGCTGCTGACTCGTTGTTTTGTGGGACAAGCTTGTCAGTTAGGGCATAATTATTCGGCTTCCGATTCCTTATTTTTCAGTAATTGTCAGGGAGAAAACGGAGAGGCTTGTGCTATTTTCGCCGGCCCTTATACGGTTACACATCATAAGTCGACCTTGCTGATTGCCGGTATGTTTTCCTTTATGAATGCCGGTTCCGGGTCTAATCAGAGTAACCACATGTATAAACTCGGTCCTATTCACCAAGGTACATTGGAACGTGGAGCAAAGACCACTTCGGATTCTTATATCCTCTGGCCGGCCCGTGTCGGTGCATTTTCATTGGTAATGGGACGTCATGTGAACCATGCCGATACATCCAATCTGCCGTTTTCTTATCTGATCGAACAGCAGAATACCACTTTCCTTGTACCGGGAGTGAACTTACGGAGTGTGGGTACCATTCGTGATGCCCAGAAATGGCCGAAACGCGATAAACGTAAAGATCCGAACAAGCTCGATTATATTAATTATAATTTGCTGAGCCCATATACTATTCAGAAAATGTTTAAGGGGCGTTTTATTTTAAAGGATTTGAAACGTGTATCCGGCGAAACTTCCGAAACTTATTCTTATCAGAGTGCCAAGATTAAGAATTCTTCCCTGAATAGCGGTATTCGTTATTATGAGATAGCCATTCATAAATTTTTGGGCAATTCTATCATCAAACGTCTTGAAGGTATTAAGTTCCAGAGTAACGAGGAAATTCGCCAACGGCTGAAACCGGATACGGAGATAGGTTTGGGAGAATGGGTTGACATATCCGGATTGATCGCTCCGAAGAGTGAAATAGAAAAGCTGATGGCCGGGATAGAAAGTGGTGAAATCAATCGTTTGAAAGAAATAAATGCCCGCTTTGCCGAGATGCACAACAATTACTATACCTATGAGTGGACATGGGCTTATAATAAGATTCAGGAGTTTTATGGTCTTGATCCGGAGACAATTACCGCCAAAGACATTATCTGTATTGTAAAATCCTGGAAAGAAGCTGTTATCGGGCTGGATCGTATGGTGTATAACGATGCACGTAAGGAATTCTCCATGTCATCAATGACTGGTTTTGGAGCTGACGGGTCGCAAGATGAGATGAAACTTGATTTCGAGCAAGTTCGTGGAGATTTTGAAAGTAATCCATTTGTAACTGCCGTACTGGAACATATCGATGATAAGAATGCATTGGGTGACGAACTGATAAATCGTATCGGACAGTTGGGGTAGGAGTTGGAATTTGGGAGTTAGGAGTCAGAATTTAGGAGCTGGAATATAGTAGTTGGAATATAGTAGTTAGTAGCCAGTAGTCAAGTAGTAAGTAGAGGATGCCTTTCGCTATTTTCTTATTCTAACTCCTAACTTTTAACTCTTAACTTCCTGCTTCTAACTCCTGTTTCTGATTTTCTTCTCTGTATTTAGATGGGGTACAACCTACCATTTTTTTGAAGAATGTGCTAAAATAACGTTGGCTGCTAAACCCTACCGCTTCTGATATTTCGAGCATATTGCAATCTGTTTCACGTAGCATTTGAAGGGCTTTTTCTATACGGAAATTATTGATGCAGTCGTTGATACCCACATAATTTACTGCTTTTACTCTGTTGTAGAGCGTGGTTCGCGACATGCCCATTTTGTCTGCTATAAAATCTACGTCCAATTGGTTGTTGCTTAGATTCTCTATGATAATATTATTTAGTTTGAAGAGAAATCTTTCGTCCGCATTACTCGGTTCTTCTTCTATATTTGGATAGGAGGATATACTACTCACATAGTTACGATAGTGTTTTTGTAATATCTTACGATTTTTCAATAAATTGCGTACTATAACTATTAATTCATCTACTTCAAAAGGTTTGGTAAGATAGATATCAGCTCCCGATTTATAGCCGGATGCTGTACTTTCCATGTCCGTTCGCGCAGTGAGTAGCACCACGGGAATGAAACAGGTTTTTTCTTGCCTTTTTATTTGTTGACATAGTTCCAGACCATCGCCTTGTTGCATCATGATATCGCTGACAATGATATCGGGTAATTTTTGTGTGGCAATGTTGAATGCATCTTCTCCGTTGTTGGCTGTATATACTTTTTGGAAATGCTCCTTCAAGGCCTCTTTGAGAAAGTTGGACAGTTCAATATTATCTTCTACTATTAGTATTGAATAGTTGCGTGTGTCGAAATTCTCTTCCTCTTGGGATGGTTTTTGTTCTTGTCTTTCTCTGTCGGAAAAACGGAGTACATCGTTGAGTGATATATTGACGGACTGTTCAGAAGGATTTTTTTTATCTTCTCTTTCGGGCAATTCGAAGCAGAAAGTGGCCCCTGTTTTCTCATTATTATAGGCTTCGATCTTTCCTCCTTGCAGTTCCACCAGTACTTTCACATAGGATAGCCCGATGCCGCTTCCTTCTTTTGAGTCTTTTCCCTGATAGAAACGTACAAAAAGCTGTTTTATGTCTTCTTCGTCCAGTCCGATACCTTCATCGGTGACGGAAATACGTATGTTTCCCTTTTCTTTTTGCGTTGTTAATGTCACGGAATTTCCTTCCGGAGTGAATTTTAATGCATTTGCTAATAGATTGGATACTATCATTTCACATTTGCTGGTATCAAATGTCCATTCTGTAATACGGTTGTCAAAATTATATAGGAGACGTACATTCTTGTTGGCATATTCATTTGTGAAACTCCCGGCGATTTCTTCCAACCAATTGTTGAACGTACAAGTGGAAAGATGTAATACTTTCTGCCCCATTTCTATGCGACGTACATCAAGTACCATTTCAATCAGATTTTTCATACGTCTGACTTGCCGGCAGATACTTTCCAGTTGTTCTTTTAGTTTATTGTCGGTTATTGCCTCTTTATTAAGCAGACGTTTGAGCGGTGCATATATAAGCATAAGGGGTGTTCTCAACTCATGGCTCATATTGATGAGGAAACGTATTTTTTCTTCATTCATATTTTGCTTGTGTTCTTTCAGCTCCCATTGCAGTTTACGCTCTTTTTTCCGGTTGTAATAAGTCACATAACCTATGCAGATAATGATAAAGAGAATAATCAGTGCCAGTTTCAGATAAGGACTTTGCCACCATGGAGTGGGGATTTCCAGATTTAATATAGGTGCCATTTCTGTCCAGCTACCATCTCTGTTACTGCACGAAACGGATACTTCATAATGACCGGGAGATAGTGAATAGAGAGCCAGAGAAGGAGCATACGATTCGATATCGCGTGCCAAACCGGAAATGTGAAACCGGTATATTCTCCGTCGAAATACATCCTCTTCATTTCTTATCAGTTTGATGATAAGTGAGGTGTAATGATAGGGAATGGTCAATTTGCCTGTTGCTGAGACTTGATTGGTGATGGTTGCTCCATTCAGTTCTATATCCATTAATTTTATGGTGGGAATATTACCGTCTTTAAACGGGTAATTTTTGCAAATACGCAATAAGCCGTTTACTCCGCATTGGTAAATGTCTCCCGATTGTGATATGGGAACGTTGGTATACATATATTCATTGGCTAAAGCCCCGTCGTTTTCGTCAAAGATGGTAAATCGTTTATCCGATATGGAATAAGCGAACAGCATGTTTCGGGCACCGATCCAAATTCGGTCTGTAGGATCATAAACGGTTGTTCTGGCTTCACTGAACAGAGACGTCTCGATTTTTTCAGCAGATTTATTGTGACGGTTGTATCTTAGTAACCCGCGATTGGTTGCTATCCAGAAATCTCCTTGCGAATCGCAGCAGACACAGTTGATAGTGATATTGAAATCGGAATAATAGATCGGTGACAGTGTTTGGGTGCGGTTGTTCAGACAAAAAATATTTTTAACTCCATAAAGGTAGGTGATGGAGTCGTTTGAGGCAATAACTTTAAGATTACTGATTGGAGTGTCTGTATCTTTGCGTATTTGTGTCATCTGTACAGGGGTAAGCCGGGCTGTTTTCAGGTCATAAATATATACTTGTTCTGCCAGTATGTAATATTTTCCGGGAGAAAATTGATATATGTTGATAGCTATTCCCATGGAATTGATTTGCTCTCTGAGATTCGGGCTTATAAAGTTGCACGGACGGCAGAGGCCTGTTCTTTTGTTGAAGAAATAGAGTCCTTTCCCATAAAAGGAGGCGATCAGTTCTTCTGAATTATATCCTGCTATCGATACTACTTTCTCTTTGCTGCATGAGGGGTAATGCTTAAATATATTTTCAGTTTGGTTTAGCCGGTTGATACCTCCGCCATCTGTCCCGATATACATAAAACCGTCTTCCTCATACAAGCATAAGGTTATTTTATTACTCAGACCATAAAGGTTGTTTAAAGGTACATCTTGAAAGGTGTGCATGTATACTTCGCGAATATTCAACAGTCCGTTTCGGATGGTACCGGCCCATAGGTTTTGTGAATGATCCACATACAGGCTTTTTATTGAATTGCTGGGCAGTGAGTTGTTGTTTCCGCTTTGCTGTTCGATGGTGCGAAAGGTACGGTCTGCGAGATTTAAACGCGCAATGCCACCTCCGTCGGTAGCTATCCACAGTTCGTCTTTGTAAATGAGCATGTCAAGTATAATGTCATTGCACAAATCGGAATTTTGTGTGGAATAGCGGGCGATTTCTTGGCCGTTTACATCATAACATATCATACCTTCACCATAAGGTGATAACCATAAGTTTTTTTGTTTGTCAATAAAATAAGAACTTATATGTTGTTTTTTGCAAGAGGTGAAAGGGGTTAATTGGTGGCTGTCTGTGTGGTAGAGATAAACACCTTTCCATTGGGTGCCTACCACATACGTATTTTTTTTCCAAGGTTTGATATATTTAAAATAGTCATTAATTGCTTTGCCTTTATTAATAATGGGGAGACTGTGCAATTGGCGATCGGCATAGCTGTATATCCACAGTCCTGTTCCTGCAAATAATATTCCGTCCGTCAGCAGACAAGCGGTCTTTGCTTGTACAGGGGCATTGTTATGATAGATCAAAGTGAAATTATCTTCTCCCCGGTTGTAAATTGCCAATCCTTCCTGAGTACCTATCCATAGATTGAGCAGGGAGTCTTCTTTTAGAAAGCAGATATCATTGTCTGGTAATGAATTAGGAGAATATGAATCATAAAAGTAATTTTTAAGTTCATACTGATCAAAACGATTCAATCCCATTTGAGTACCAATCCAGATGATTCCTTTGTAATCCTTGAGTACGCAGTTGACCGTTGTCTGTGATAGCCCTTCTTGTAGGGATAGTTGTTTGAAATAATAATCAGGAAAAGCGTGTAAGGAAGAAACGGAGCATTGCATCAATAGAACACATCCGACAAACCGGCATAAACTGGTTAGTACGTTTCCATAGTTTTTCATAATCGTTTTTTTGATTAGTGTAGACAAAATTAAAACAAATGTGACAGATAAACAAAGGGTATGGGAAAATAATGTCTTTTTGAAGCAAAGATAACGGGGGCAGTTATTAACATTGTTAATCTATTTCTTTAACTATAAAATTAATGAATACAATAATATATACTTTTATCATGCAAAAGTATATACTGTTATTGTATAAAGAAACGTTATTAACACAAGCTTAAGTGTATACTTTTGCAATAGTAATAAATTTACTTGTTTAATTATTGAATATGAGTATGTTATGGTGGTATTGTTATACCGCTTTATTTTATTGTAATCATTCTCTATTACCAAGTTTCTGTAATTTTAATTGTGATTTAAATAAGTATAAATAGACGGTGTACTTTATTGTCTCCGGTGTTTAAAATTGTTTATTATGTTTGAAGTTGTTTCAAGTACTAGGTGTTTAGGATTACCAGAGAAGAGACCGCTAAAATCGGTAGAAACGGATTTTGTTGTTACAAAAGTGATGCTTGGAGTAGATGAACATAGTGGGATATTACGAATCAATATAAAAGAAAGATTGTGCAAAATTTTATTTCTAAGAAAGATAATTTTAATCTTATATCGAATTCAAGTTAAATATAATAATGCTTCAAAAAACGAATATTTTATGTGATTTTGCGTTGATGTCCTATTATTCTAACACGCATTTGAAGACAAAAGAGACGAACAGAAAGCATACTACATAAATAATTGCAAATATATGTAATGGATACTGTATATCCTTTACTTTATATGTGTATATATTCATTTGTCTTGGTATCATGAGTTGTTAAACCGGGCTATTTTCAAAATCAATCATATATTTTCAAAAATCGTTCAAAACTCCTATACATGCGTTGTTTGGTACATTTTTGGAATAACAAACAGCCGTTTTTGAACATTAATTTGTATTTAATCATCTATGTTTGCACCAATAAAAATCGAATTATTATATAATATGATAATTTGATTGATGTTACATCAATGTTTTATTTATTAACTTTAATTTTATTATTATGAAAAGAAGTTTACTTTTGGTTTCAACTGTTTGTCTTTTTTCGTTAGGTGCAACAGCTCAGAATTATGCTCCTGCTGCATGGACATTTAGTAAGCAACAGCAGGGTAGCGCAGCAGGATTATTCATTAAAGAAATGGCTTCTACGAACTGGAACTGTAAAGCTCCTTTCCGTTTAGGAGACGCCTTAGATGGTTCTATCGGGTTGGCATGCGCTGTGGGTGGTGATGTGACAGGACCGGGAAGTGATTTGTATGCTAATGTAACTGATGCAGATAAAGCTGTGTTTGAAGAGTTTTATAAAGCATGTCAGATTGTAGATGGTGGTGAGTTAGGCAATTTGTTCTGCTATCAAGGTAGTGCTTCTACTATGTCTGACCCCAGAGCTGTAAAGAATAGCAAGGCAATGCCTAATGCTACTATGTTCTGGCTTTCAAATACAGATATTCCTTTGGCAGCAAATTACCGTGTTTCTATGGGATATCGGGTTATTGCAAATTCAGGGAATAATGCAATGAAATTGACTTTGGCTACTTCTGCTTATGATGGAATAGATAATGGTACTGATTTGGCTAACGGGACTTATCGCGAATTGGAACTACCTTTCTATGCTGACTTTAATGACTATTGGAGTACTGCTACCATGGATATAACTATTGCAGATAATACAGATCCTAACTATAAAGAGTTGCCTTTGGTAATAAAGATGTGGTTAGGTAGTGGTATTGAAAATGCGATTGTATTATTTAGTGATATAAAACTGGAGAAAATAGAAACAATTGATAATAAGTATGTTCCGGGGAAAATAGAAGATGTGGAGTGGAATGATTCTCCAACCGGAATAAGTTATAAGATAGCTGACCAGAACGCTGTTGTTTGGGCATCTAACGGTGAAATTACGGTGGTAGATGCAAAATCTCCTATTCAGGTTTATTCAGTTTCAGGAAAATTGGTTTCCTTCAAATCTCCTATTTCAAGTGTAACAACAATTCCTGTAGCTCAAAAGGGAGTTTATATTGTTAAGATCGGAGAAAGTTGTAGAAAAATAGTGTTGTAATTTTGAGAAATTTAAGAAGCGAATCTTTACAACTTCATAGCAGGGGTCAAGATTCGTTTCTTTTTTTGTTAATCATGTATTTAATGATCTAAATTGATTAGTATGGTTTTAAAAAAAGTTATGTTAGCATGCATTTTGGGATGCTTCTTTTTAAACTCTTTTTCGCAAACAACCAATTATGCGATAAATAATGATGGCACTGGTTTTGTTCAAACGTCAACCATTATAAATGAGTTGAACGGACTGGCGGAAGCTACCGTGCAAATATGGATTAAACCAGTAGAATGGGTGAAAGGTGCTCAGCTTTATAATCAAAGTAATCTGATTATGGAATTGGGAGAAAACCGGTCGCTGATTGTAAAAGCCGGGACTTCTTCTGTTACTTGTACTCCGGAAATTGCACTGAATACCTGGTCGCAATTGACCATGGTATACGATAATGGTACAGTAAAGTTATATGTAAATAATGAACTGAAAGAGACAACAGGCACATTACCGGCAATTTTACCGGATGCAGTGCATACTTGTTATATTGGTAAGAACTTTAAAGGGCAAATAGATGAAATACGTGTTTGGAAGAAAGCATTGGAACAGAAAGACTTTTTTTGGAACAATACGTTGAATAAGTTTAATCCTAATTATGATACATTGGTCTCTTATTGGAAATGCGATCAGGAACAATGTGAGAATTTAGTTGATTACCAATTTGCTCATCATGGAATTATTAATAATTTACAGCGCGTGGTTGTTGAAGATAATGCTGTGATGCGCTATCGTATCGTGACCGGATATACGAATCTGATGCGTTTTACAGACCGGGGTAATATTAATCGGGATATGTTTCTAATGACCAATGATTTGATTCTGCTTTCTGCTAAAGTACAGCAAGACGGATCTTTGTTTCCAGAATACCCGGATAACTCTGCCGTTCCTGTAAATGTATCTTATTTGGACGAATTTGAGGGACATAAGGGAGTGATGGATTTTCATGGAATAGGGTCTAAGATGGTAGCAGAAGATGGTCGTGCACCTTTTGATCCAACTGAACGATTTGGTTGTGGTACTCCTAACGTTGCCACTGTCTCGGGTTGGATTTATATTGATAAATGGGTAGAAGGTGCTGGAATATTTTCTAATTATCAGGACGAAGATAATTGTATGATTATTAAATTGGGACAAGAGACTAATAAAGAGATTGTTGTTGATTTTTGCGGAACTATAGCTACTCTGAAGAATCAAGTGGAAGTTGGAAAATGGCATTATTTGAGTGTTTGTTTTAAACCATCCGAAGGAGAAATAACAGGTCGTAGATTCAACCCGATTTTTATAAGTGTTGATTATGTAATACATGATAAGATTTCCAGTAAAACCGTAGAACTTAGTGGTAAAGATATGACAATAAAAGTGGTACCGGTATTTGCAAATAGCACAATAACGTTAGGAGATAATCTGGATGGAAAACTGGATGAGGTTATGGTTTGGGGAAGTGACCGTTCCGGATCGGCGAAGAATGATGCTGAAAACGGTTATCAATGGAATATCGGAAGTTGGAATAATATTTTCTTAAATGCCTATTGGAAAGGGGATGACCCTGAAAATATAGGTAAGGATTCTCAGAGCTATATTGGTATGATCGAATTTATCCGTAATTATTATGCCGGACATCGTGGTATGAAAATTCGTATGGGTATTATTTATCCGGATGGAGAAAAATGGAAATGGGGTGTTTTGAATAAAGAGGAATATCTGGATAATATGATTAATGATGCAAAAAAGCTATTGACATATTGTGATGGTTTGGATGTTGATTTGGAATGGATGTACAGTTCGTCTGATTGGACTATCTATAACCACGTCGTAAAACGTCTGATTGACGAAGTCATGGCAGGTCATAGAGATACAAAAACATTTTCTTGTTCATTGCATAAAGTGTCTTATGGTGGATTTGATAAAGCAATGATAAATGATGTTGATTTCTTTACCTTCCAACTCTATGGACCTAATAAAGAGACTTATTATTGGGAGTATTATCCGGAAGCCTACAATTGGTTTATAAATTACGGATTTCCTAAAGATAAGATTTTGATGTCTTATGGAGTATTGCTCGTTAATAATGGCGAGGAAGGCTATAAAGATCTGTTTGAAAAATACGGAATGAATGATAGTAATTTTGATCCGGCTTTGAATTCATGGGATTGTGATGGTATTGTCAAGTATTATAATGGGGTGAATCAAACGAAACGTAAGCAAGAGTTTATTATAGAAAAAGATTGTCGTGGAACAATGTACTTTGATATGGGGAATGATCAACCTGTCAGTGATTATAAGAGTTTGATACGTGCACAAAATGATGTACTTGCATCCAATGTGGATACATTGATTACGAATGTGGATTTGGGACCGGTAGGAATACAGAATATGGAAAAGAAAGGTCAAACTGAAACATTTTCATTTTATCTCAGTCCATCCGGTAATCAGATAACTTTAACTCTTTCCGTAGAAGAGGATGCAGGAAATGCTTTCTGTGAGATTTGTACAATAGATGGTAAGGTTGTAATGCAAGAGTGTCTGAATGCCGTTACAAATGTAATTCCGTTATCTTTGACAAAGGGGACTTATTTGATACAAGTACGTACCCATAATGGAAATTACACACAAAAAATACATATTAATTAAATCTTAATATTATGGAAAGAAAAACACAGGGACGCATCTTAGCGTTGTTTTGTTTGTTATTTCTTCCTGCTTTGGCTTTTTCACAGATAATGGTGAAAGGAACAGTGAAAGCAGAAGACGGCTTTGGAATGCCGGGAGCCAATGTACTACTGAAAGGTTCTACAAATGGCACTATCACTGATGTGGATGGTAACTACAGCATATCTGTTCCATCCGAAAAATCGGTACTGGTTTATAGTTTCATCGGTATGTCTACGCAGGAAATAACCGTGGGTAAGCAACGCACTATTGACGTTGTTCTGAAAGATGACAGTGAGATGTTGGATGAGGTGGTAGTGGTAGGCTATGGTACTATGAAGAAAAGTGACTTGACGGGTGCCGTTTCTTCCTATCGTCCCGATGAAAAGGAAGTTGGTAAAATAGCTTCTATCGATAACATGTTGCAAGGTAAGATTGCTGGGCTTTCGATCGGAGCTTCTATCGATGCTCCGGGTGCTGCTTCGTCGGTAACGATTCGTGGTGCCAATTCATTGCGTGGAGATAACCAGCCTTTGTATGTTATCGATAATATTCCCCAAGCTTCTACTGGGGAATTTGCAAATTCCGGTAATGACGGTACTTTTACCATTGCAACCAATGCATTGAGCTCTTTGAATCCGGCCGATATTGAAAGTATCGAAGTGTTGAAAGACGCTTCGGCTACTGCAATTTATGGTTCTCGTGGTGCGAACGGGGTTATCTTGATTACTACCAAGAAAGGTAAGTCGGGAAAGACGACTGTGGGAGTATCGGCTAACTTTACGGTTGCTAATGCTGCCAATTTGCTGGATTTGATGAGTCTTGAGGAATATGCTCAATATCGTTTGGTATATGGTGGAGGTTATAAAAAGGATGACAACGGGGATTGGAACTTATGGAAGATAAATAAGGAAACAGGCGAAAATGAATGGAACGATGCTTTCCAGTTCTTTTTACAAGATGGCGGTGTGTACAGGAAAAATGGTGAAAACTCTAAGTTGAAAGAGAAGTGGACGCTGTTGAATCCGATAGATTGGCAGAAAGAGATATATAGTACTGCTTTCTCACAGAATTATTCAGTTACACTAAATGGTGGTTCTGAGAAAACAACTTATTTTGCTTCGGCTTCTTATAAGGATATTGAAGGATTAGTGGAAGGCACTGGCCTGAAACAAGGTGACTTTCGCTTGAATTTGAATTCTACGCTTGCCAAGAATATCACAATGGCAATTTCTGTGAATGGGTCTATCAAACAGAATGATATGATGTCCGGTGGTAATACGACTGGTGGTGCTACAGGTTCTATCTCGAATGTGGCTCTGTCGAGTGCGCCTTATGTTAAATCACAGGAAGAAATGGAACTGACGACTCCGAATCTTGCCGACCGGGCCACGGTTTGGACATGGGTGGAAGACTATGACGACACTACTATTGAGAAAACGTTCCGTGGATCATTGGATTTGAATTGGAAAATATTCAAGTTTTTATCTTATAACCTACGTGCCGGTGGTAATATCTCTATTCAAGACCGTGATCGTTGGTTCAACATTACGCTTTATACCGGTTCTGCACAGAACGGTTATATTACTCAGTCGGATTTTAACCGTAGCAACTATTCGGTAGAGAACGTGTTCCAGTTTAATCACGAGGTAAAGGGCATTGTAGATATTAATGCTACGGCCGGTATTACGTATGATACCTACCGTTCGCTAAATACACTGACTGTCGGAAATGATTTTAATAATTATAGTTTCCGTTCAAATGGCATGCATATGGCCGGCAATGTGGAATATAAACAACCGGCTCAACGGGATTATCAACTGTTGTCTTTTCTGGCACGTGCCAATTTGAGCTTTTTGCAAGGGCGCTATTTACTGACGGCATCTATTCGTGGTGATGGTTCCAGTAAGTTTAAAAAAGGTAACCAATGGGCATACTTCCCTGCCGCAACAGTTGCATGGCGTCTGGAACAGGAAGAGTTCATAAAAGACCATTCATGGATTAATCAATTAAAGTTACGTGCCGGTTACGGTGAAACGGGTTCTCAATCTATTGACCCGTACAGCACATTCTCAAGCTATGGTACGCAATTTACAAATACGCCGCAGGGGGCGGAAAAACCGGCACAAGGAGCAACCGGTAGTGGTGATAAATTGATAGGACTTGTAGTAGACAAAATGGAAAATGATGGACTGAAATGGGAACGAACTGTTTCTTATAATGTCGGAGTTGACTTTTCCTTTTTTCAGGATCGTATCGGAGGTACTGTTGATTTATATTCCAAAAAGACGAAAGATTTGCTGATACAGCGTGACTTGCCACCTTCAACAGGTTATAAATCAATGACAATCAATCAGGGAAGTTTGCGTAACAACGGTTTGGAGGTTTCGTTGCATGGAGATATTATTCGTACGAAGGACTTTACTTGGTCGCTTTCCGGTAATATAGCTTTCAATCGGCCTGAAATTCTGGATTTCGGATTACCGGAGGAAGAATGGGGAACCGGACAAAATTGGAAGGCCTATATGGGAAACAGTTTGGGTGATCACTTCGGTGAAGCGAATATATTTATTGCCGGAAAAGCTCCCGGTTTGTTTTATGGCTATCAGACGGATGGAATTATTCAGGAGAATGATCCTTATATAAAACAGATAGATGCGACAAAATCTATAGGAACGGTAAAGGCCGGTAACTTGAAGTTTGTAGATCAGAACGGTGACGGCGCTATTAATGAAAAAGATCGGGTCATTCTGGGAGATCCGAATCCGGACTTTACTTATGGATTCCAGACTGATTTCAGATGGAAAGACTTATCACTTTCTATGGCATTTACCGGTGTACAGGGGAATGATATTTTAAATACGAATGCACGTTATTCTATCTTGCCGTCTAACTCCACCAGTATGATTTATAAAAGCTCTTTTGAAAAAATGTGGAGAAACGATAATCCGTGGATAGGGGAATATCATGGAAATGAAATGCCTTCACCAAGTGCGGTCACTCCTAAGGTCATAATGGACAGATATGTGGAGGATGGAAGTTATCTGCGTTGTTCGGATATCACATTGGGATACAATCTGCCGAAAAATCTGGTTTCAAAGATTGGGTTTAATAGCATTGGGATTTATGCATCAGTGAAAAATGCGTTTATAATAACCAATTACTCCGGTTATGATCCTGAAGTAAACAGCTTCGCTTTTGACGGAACGCGTCCGGGTATCGATACGAGTTCTATGCCTCATACCCGTTCGTTTATTTTTGGACTTAATGTTTCATTCTAATATTCTGGTTTGATTATGAAAAGAATCAATATAATTTATCTGTTTTTAATGTTGGCTGTTTTCGGGTCTTGTTTGGACGAGGATCCGAAGTATACTACAAATTCTAAAGTGGTATACAGTGACGAACAGTCAGCACAAATGGCTCTGACCGGAATTTATGGTCTGATGGCTGTACAAGGATCCTTTGCACAATTGCTTCCTGAGATTAATACCGAGGCTTCCGGCTTGTGCTGGACTTCTTATAATACCTCCGATAACCGTTGCCAGTATACTGCAGGAGCTATTCCTACTGAAAATGAATTTAATAATCTTGTATGGGGTGCGCTTTATCAGGCTATTGCGAACTGTAATATTTTTATAAAGGCATGTGAAGACAGTGAAAGTGCTGATTGGAGTACGAAAGCCAATATGGTGGCCCAGGCTAAGTTTATGCGGGGAGTATGTTACTATGTTCTTTATTCTTTTTATGGAGGAGTACCTTTACGGTTAGAACCGTCTGATCGGGAAAGTTTGGCGATATCACGTGCTACCCGGCAACAGACAATCGACCAAATTATAAAGGATTGGACAGAGGCTGCTGTTGATTTGGATGAAACTTCTTCTTTGGCAAGTAATAAGCCTACTGCTCCTAATAAATATTCGGCATATGCTTATCTGGCAAAACTTTATTGGGTAATGGGATGTAATGCCTGGGCTGCTGAAAACGGTGACTATTGGGCTACGGGTATTCTGAAACAAACATGGCCGGAAATGCAGGCCAGTACTGTTTATTTTAAGAAGGCGAAGGAATATGGTGACTTGGTGTTGGATAAAAGTGATTTTGACCTTGAACCGGATTTTAATACTTTATATAATGGTACACGTCTCAGCTTTTCTAAAGAATTTGTCTTCGTAATCGATGCTACTAAAAATACGACAGAGAATGTAGGATACAATTCACTACATTGGACATTTTCTCCTCAGAACTCTTCTCAGGGGGAAACTTGGGGACGTTCGCAACCTAATAAATCTTTTTATGACTGGGCGCATGGCACTTATCAGGATGATCCACGCTTGAAAGTCACTTTCATTTCTAAATGGGTGAAGTATGTTAATAAAATGCCGTCGGACGAGTGGCAGGCTGCTTATCCGTATGTGATGAAATCTTTTAATGATACGGTTTGGGTAGATTCGATTGTCAGGCCGGGAAGACCTCCTATAAAGGTGCCGGTAGTAACAACTCACAGAGAATTGGTAGATTCTATCGATTATATCAATGGCGGATATGAGGATCCGACGAATCCGAAAGTGGAAGAACTGGATTCTTTGTTACAGGAAGCGTATTGCAAGACGAAAGGACCGTCTGATTGGAACATCAATGACTGGCCTTATTTTGGGAAGTATATGACTAACGATTGTTCCGGACGTTATGCTAATAACAATCTATATGTATATCGTTTTGCTGATTTCCTTTTACTGATGGCAGATGTTGAGAATGAGTTGGGGAATACTGGTACTGCTGTGTCTTTGGTAAACAGGGTTTTGTCGCGTGCACGTGCTTCGGTGAAACCGGCATCCACTTATCCGAAAGATTTATCGGCCGGCTTGTCGAAAGAGGCAGTGAGGGAATATATTTTCCATGAACGTCTTTTCGAATTGGCAGCAGAGTTTGACGGGTTTACGGACACAAGAAGGAGAGGTATTGAATGGCGCAAGAAACTGCTTGAACGTAATAATAATCACCATATAACTTCTGCTTGTTATCATTATGGCCTTGAAAATGGGTATGCTGCTCCGTGGAGAGAGTATTGGTATCCGAGTGATGGAGAAGAGGATTGGAATAGTTATCTGGTACGTAATCAGTTGATTCCTATTCCACAAATGGAATTGACCACCAATGATATGATTTCTATTAATGACCAGAATCCGGGATATAGTAAATGAGGATAGATAGAGATGATAGAGTGAAGCCATAAGGTGGATTTTTTTGATAGGTTTTTATAAATAAATCTTGGAGGTGGTGGGCAATAATGATAAAATAATCGTATATTGTCCACCGTTTCTTTTATGAGAATATAAGTTATGATAAGAAGATTGACTATACAACAACTACTAACATGGGATGGCAAATAATGGACGAAATGTGATGTAAGTGGAGAATTTAGTAATATCATGCACAATCCTTTGCCTCGGTTTGTACGTTGGCAGAAACAATCTGCACGTTATTTGAAATTGGAGCCACTGACAGAAATCAATGGAAAACAATTGGTTACCGTAGGAGAGATCGGTATTCTGACCGAATAATTATAGTCGTTTGTATTTGATAGCCCCTTAAAAAATGGAAAGTATGATTTGTAGAAAATGGAGTCTGTTGCTATTGTGTTTGGTGATGAGCGCCAAGCTGATGGCTTCTTTTTCCGGAAAACCATTTGTGGTTCCGGAACTGAAAGAGTGGAAGCCCGCCCAGGGAAGCATGACCTTAGGCAGCGGAACAAGAATTGTGTATGACGCGAAGCAGCCGGAGTTACTCCGTATAGCCGAACTGATGGCCGATGATTGTTTCAGGTTGTTTCAGCGGAAGCCGGAGGTTGTATCCGGCAAGGCAAAAAACGGTGATATCGTATTGGCATTGAAGCCGGATAAGCATCTGGGCAGAGAGGGATATTCCATTAAAATATCCGATAAAATATTTTTGTCGGCTTCCCAGACAGAAGGTGTGTACTGGGGAACCCGTACCTTGTTGCAAATGGCTGAACAAAATGAAAACGGTTGTTTGCCCAAAGGAGAAATTCGTGACTATCCCGATTATTCCTTACGTGGCTTTATGCTCGATTGCGGTCGGAAGTTTATCCCGATATCTTATTTGCAGGATTTGGTAAAGATCATGTCCTACTATAAGATGAATACATTACAGATTCATTTGAATGACAATGGTTTCAAGCAGTATTTCGAGCATGATTGGAGTAAGACTTATTCGGCATTCCGTCTGGAGTCGGAAACGTATCCGGGATTGGCTGCCTATGATGGGTTTTATACTAAAAAGGAGTTTATTGATTTGCAGAAACAGGCGATGGAGTTAGGGGTGGAGATTATCCCGGAAATCGATGTTCCGGCTCATTCGTTGGCTTTCACGCAGTATAACCCAAGGATAGGCAGTAAAAAATATGGTATGGATCATCTGGATTTGTTTGCTCCCGAAACATATCCTTTTATCGATGCTCTTTTTAAAGAGTATCTGGAAGGTGATGAACCGGTATTCTGCGGAAAGCGCGTACACATCGGTACGGATGAATACTCGAATGAAACGCAGGAATTGGTGGAGAAGTTTCGTGAGTTTACGGATCACTATATCGATCTGGTAGAAGGATATGGGAAACAGGCTTGCGTATGGGGAGCATTGACCCATGCCAAGGGGACTACTCCCGTGAAGTCGGAAAATGTAATTATGAATTTATGGAATCCCGGTTTTGCCGATCCTCAAGAGATGATTTCGGAAGGATATCAATTGATTAGTATGAATGACCAGTCGGTATATATTGTGCCGGGAGCATCCTACTATCACGATTATCTGGAAGAAGAAAAGTTGTATAATGAGTGGACTCCTGCCGTTATCGGAAAAAGTGTATTTGAAGAAAAGCATCCGTCCATTCTCGGAGGAATGTTTGCTCTATGGAATGATCATGTGGGTAATGGTATTACGGTGAAAGATATTCATTACCGGGCTTTTCCTGCCTTACAGACATTGGCAGTGAAGATGTGGACGGGTAAGAATCCGACGTTGCCTTATGCTGTGTTTGATGAGGCTCGTGCCGCATTAAGTGAGGCACCGGGAGTGAATCGGTTGGGTAGAGCCGGGAAGCCGGGGACTTTAGTTTATCAGAAATCGGATGTTCCGGCAGGAAGTGAAAATGGTTTAACTGAAATCGGGTATGATTATATGGTGAACTTTGATTTGGCCGGCAGGGAAGAGACTCCGGGCACCATACTTTTCCGTTCTCCGGAAGCTGTCTTTTATCTGGCCGACCCAGTGAAAGGATTGGTTGGGTTTGCACGTGACGGCTATTTGGATACCTTTAGATACAAAGTGCGTGAAGGTGAGAAAGTGAATGTACAGATAGAAGGTACGCCTCATTCGACAACACTTAAAGTGGATGGAAAGCTGATTGACCGGTTGAATACCCGGAAACTTTATTATAACTGCGGAAAAGATTCCATGCCGTATTTCCGCACACTTGTTTTTCCGTTGCAAAAAGCCGGTGATTTTAAGAGTCGCGTTGAGAATCTGAAAGTTTATAATTATTGTAAGGAATAGAATTGTATGATGAAGAATTTGAGTGTACTGTTATTTTTAGTGTTGTGTACTTTGTGTACGAAGGCGCAGGTACGTACGGAGTACCTGTTTGAAAAAGGATGGAAATTTACCCGTGAAGACGGGACAGACTTTATGAAACCCGGGTATGACGATGCCCGTTGGCAATCGGTGACAATACCTCACGACTGGGCTATTTACGGCCCTTTCAGCATTCATAATGATCAGCAAAAAGTAGCCATTGTGCAGGATGGGCAAAAGGCGGCATTGGAACATGCCGGACGTACGGGCGGATTGCCTTTTGTCGGAGTTGGGTGGTATCGTCTCCGGTTTGAAGCACCTGCGTTTACTTCCTCCGATAAAGCTACATTGATATTCGATGGAGCGATGAGTCATGCTAAAGTTTACCTGAACGGGCATGAGATTGGCTATTGGCCTTATGGGTATAACTCTTTCTATCTGGATGCCACTCCTTATATGAAGCCGGGAGAGAGTAACCTGTTAGCTGTCCGGCTGGAGAATGAGACCGAGTCTTCCCGTTGGTATCCGGGAGCGGGTTTGTATCGTAATGTGCATTTACGGGTGAATAAGCCGGTGCATATACCGGTTTGGGGGACTTACCTCACTACTCCGGTTGTGAAAAGTGAATATGCTAAAGTTCATTTGAATACGGCTTTGGAAACGGGACAACCCGAAGCAAGCGGTTATCGGATTGTGACAGAACTGAAAGATCAGTGGGGTAAAGTGGTTGCGAGTGGTGACAAGGTACTGGCTTATGGCGACGGGAATGTGTTCGAGCAGAGTTTTGTGGTACGTTCACCGGAATTATGGTCGCCTGAAACTCCTGTCCTGTATACTGCTGTTTCGAGAGTCTATGACGGGCAGGAGTTGATTGACGAGCATACCACCCCCTTTGGTATCCGCTCGCTTGAGTTCATCCCCGATAAAGGTTTTTTCTTGAATGGAAAGAAGACTTATTTCAAGGGTGCTTGTATGCATCATGATTTAGGCCCGTTAGGTGCTGCTGTCAATGATGCGGCTATCCGCCGACAGATTCGTATTTTGAAGGATATGGGGTGCAATGCCATTCGTACTTCACATAACATGCCGGCTCCGGAACTGATAAAGGCTTGTGATGAAATGGGAATGATGGTTATGGCCGAATCGTTTGATGAATGGAAAAAAGAAAAATGCATGAACGGTTATCATAAAGTGTTTGACGAATGGGCGGAAAAGGATCTGGTAAACCTGTTGCATCAGTATCGCAATCATCCAAGTATCGTCATGTGGTGCATCGGGAATGAAGTGAGCGAACAGTGGGGAGCCGGAGAATTGGGAGCAAAGATTACCCGTTTCCTGCGGGATATCTGTCATCGGGAAGACCCTACGCGTCCGGTTACAATGGGGATGGATGGCGTGGATGCCGTTATAAAGAATAATATGGCTGCTACGTTGGATATTCCCGGATTCAATTATCGCCCTCACAAATATCAGCTTGCTTACGATAAATTGCCGCAACAGATCATTTTAGGAAGTGAGACAGCTTCTACCGTCAGTTCCCGTGGAGTATACAAATTTCCCGTAACTCGTCAGTGGATGAAGAAATACGATGATCATCAGTCTTCTTCCTATGACGTAGAATCTTGTGCATGGTCTAATTTACCGGAAGATGATTTTATCCAGCACGAGGATTTACCTTATTGCATCGGCGAATTCGTATGGACCGGATTCGATTATTTGGGAGAACCGACTCCATACTATACCGATTGGCCCAGCCATTCTTCTCTGTTTGGTGTAGTCGATCTGGCAGGATTGCCTAAAGACCGGTATTTTCTCTATCGCAGCCATTGGAACAAGGAGCAAGAGACTTTGCATGTTTTGCCCCACTGGAATTGGGAAGGACGCGAAGGAGAGGTCACTCCGGTGTTCGTGTATACCAACTATCCGTCAGCCGAACTCTTCATCAATGGGAAGAGCCAGGGAAAGCGTACGAAAGACCTTAGCGTTACGGTACATAACAGTGCCGATTCTACTTCTATATTCGAGTTTAAACGTCAGCAACGTTACCGTTTGATGTGGATGGATACACGCTATGAGCCGGGAACGGTGAAAGTCGTTGCCTACGATAAAACCGGGAAAGCGGTTGCCGAAACAGAAATGCATACTGCCGGAAAGTCTCATCACATTGAATTGGTTGCCGATAGAAACCGGCTTCGGGCAGATGGGAAAGATTTGGCGTTTGTGACGGTCAAAGTGGTTGACAAAGATGGGAATCTTTGTCCCGACGCACAGACTTTGATTCAATTCAGGGTGAAAGGAGAAGGGAGTTATCGTGCCGGTGCTAATGGTAATCCGGCCAGCTTGGAACAGTTTCATTTGCCACAGATGCACGTGTTTAACGGCATGATGACAGCCATTGTGCAATCTTCGGATAAAGCCGGGAAGATCGTTCTGGAAGCAACCGGAAAAGGATTGAAGAAAGCGCTACTGACCGTTGAAACGGAATAAGGTTGTTGCTGAAAAGAAAAATATGAGGGTATACTTTTAGCATGATGAATTGTATAAATCGTGAATTATATACAAAATGTAATGGCTGTTCTGTAATAAGTTTAATAAAATCACTACATTTGCACAATGTTATTACAACAAAGATCAACATGGGAAACCAATTTAATGTAAGAAAAGAAAATTTTGTCCAAACTAAAGGCCAGAAGAAGAGTAAAGGAGAGCGTCTCGGATGGGAATCTTTGTCCGGATATAGGCCTGTGCCTTTAAGAACTGTTGTAGGGGATGGTATACCAGTAGTAAAAACATGCCGCTCTACAAGAGTTAAACTCGTTCCCTGATGTTAGACAGTATAGAACCATACGATATTCACTTTATCCAAAAAGCGTCTCCGACAAGCAATGGTGACGCTTTTGATTTTTCATATATTTATAAGTTCCGTACGGAAAGAACAGTAAAATATCAAAGTTTAAAGTATATCATACGGGTGGAAGCTATTGGCGATTTATTTGCTATTAAGTTCTATGCAGCACGTGATGGTAAATTAGATAACAAATACAATCGTCTTATTCAAGCATATAACTATTCACAAACATTACGTATCTTTCTGACTTGTGCAAGTGTTGTCCCTTTGATACTGTCTGACCATCCATTTGCTTCGTTTGTTATCAATGGTGCGCAGACCATAGATAAGAAGTCGGATAAAATTGAAAGTAAAGCAAATAATCAACGCTTTAGGTTATATAAATACGTTGCTGAACATTTGTTTGGTGATTCTATCTTTCAGGACTATGAGTTTCCGGAAGTTAGTTCTTATCTTATCGTTAATCGGAATAGTTGCCAAGATGTAGAACAGAAAAAGAATGAGATCAAGGAACGATTATTTAATTTATATGATATTGATATTTAAACTGTTCATAAAAATCAACCGGACTGTTTTTGGCAAGATTTCAGTAATTGCTCAGCCTTTTCTTTTTTTCGCTCTTTTTTTGTCCTAATATGTCTATAATCTTCTGTTTATCTTTTTTAGCCCTCCATTTTCTGTACTTCGAAAAACTATTGTTACCTTTGCCACACTAACTAACATTACGTAATAAAAAGTAAAAATATGGCAACACCTCCGTTTAAGTATCAGCCCATGTTCGAGCATGGCGAAGATAAGACTGAGTATTATCTGCTTACGAAAGACTATGTATCGGTAAGCGAGTTTGAAGGAAATCCGATTCTGAAAGTGGCGAAAGAAGGTCTGACAGCTATGGCAAATGCTGCATTCCGTGATGTGTCGTTCATGCTTCGCCGTTCGCATAACGAACAGGTAGCGAAGATCCTGAGTGATCCCGAAGCAAGCGAGAATGACAAATATGTGGCACTTACTTTTCTGCGCAATGCGGAAGTGGCATCCAAAGGTGTACTTCCTTTCTGCCAGGACACCGGTACGGCCATCGTTCATGGTGAAAAAGGACAGCAGGTATGGACCGGATATTCCGACGAAGAAGCCCTTTCGCTGGGCGTTTACAAAACTTATACGGAAGAGAACCTGCGTTATTCGCAGAATGCTCCTTTGAATATGTACGATGAAGTGAATACCAAGTGTAACCTGCCTGCCCAGATCGATATCGAAGCAACGGAGGGCATGGAATACAAATTCCTTTGCGTAACAAAAGGTGGTGGATCTGCCAATAAAACTTATCTGTATCAGGAAACAAAGGCTATCTTGAACCCTGCTACGCTGGTTCCGTTCTTAGTCGAAAAGATGAAAACCCTTGGTACGGCAGCCTGTCCTCCTTATCACATCGCATTCGTAATCGGTGGTACTTCTGCCGAGAAAAACCTGCTGACTGTGAAATTGGCTTCTACTCATTATTATGATGAATTGCCTACTACAGGTAATGAGTACGGACGTGCTTTCCGTGATATCGAACTTGAAAAACAGGTACTCGAGGAAGCTCATAAGATCGGCCTCGGTGCACAGTTCGGCGGTAAATATCTGGCTCATGATGTACGTATCATTCGTTTACCGCGTCACGGTGCTTCCTGTCCGGTAGGTCTGGGCGTGTCCTGTTCTGCCGACCGTAACATCAAATGTAAAATCAACAAGGATGGTATCTGGATTGAGAAACTCGATGAAAATCCGGGCAGTTTGATTCCTGAAGAACTTCGCAATGCCGGTGAAGGCAACGTAGTGAAGATCGATTTGAACCGTCCGATGCCGGAGATTCTGAAAGAGTTGACTAAGTACCCGGTGGCTACCCGTTTGTCGCTGAACGGTACGATCATCGTAGGACGTGACATCGCTCATGCCAAATTGAAAGAACGTTTGGATCGTGGTGAAGATCTGCCTCAATATATCAAAGACCATCCTATTTATTATGCCGGTCCGGCAAAGACTCCTGCCGGTATGGCTTGCGGTTCTATGGGTCCGACTACTGCCGGACGTATGGACCCGTATGTAGACCTGTTCCAAAGTCACGGTGGAAGTATGATTATGCTTGCTAAAGGTAACCGTAGCCAGCAGGTGACCGATGCTTGCAAGAAATACGGTGGTTTCTACCTCGGTTCTATCGGTGGTCCGGCTGCTATCCTCGCTCAGAATAACATTAAGAGCATCGAATGCGTGGAGTATCCCGAATTAGGTATGGAAGCTATCTGGAAGATCGAAGTAGAGGATTTCCCGGCATTTATCCTGGTAGACGACAAAGGCAATGACTTCTTCAAACAGATTAAGCCGCGTTGTGCAGGTGGTAGTTGTGATGGCAAATAATATTCATATTGCGTCGTTGTACGACCTGTAACGACTGAAATAATTCCGGGCATCTGTATCTTCTTATTAAGTACAGATGCCCTTTTTTGTAATAAAAACACTAATACATATCATGAAACAAGCACCGATTGAGCTACAACAAAAAAATCACATTGTCTGGCTGGATGTCGTGCGACTGATAGCCATGTTTACCGTGGTCTGTTGCCATTGCACCGATCCGTTCAATTTCTATCCGGGCACAGCCTCCAATATTGATGAAATAAAATTCTGGGGAGCGGTTTACGGAGCAGTCCTGCGTCCTTGCGTTCCACTGTTTGTAATGATTACGGGAGCTTTACTCTTGCCCGTACGCGGCGATGCCTCCGTGTTTTATAAGAAACGTATTCCACGTGTATTTTTTCCGTTCCTCATCTGGTCCGTGCTTTACAATCTTTTTCCGTGGATAACGGGAGTATTGGGCTTTGAACCGCAGGTTATACTTAATTTTTTCCCTTATGCCGGTGAAGAAGTGATGCGTCAGTCCTTCTCTGTGGTTTTGGAGTATATATCGCAGATTCCTCTGAATTTTTCTCCGATAGCCGTACACATGTGGTACATCTACTTGCTGATAGGGCTTTATCTTTATCTGCCGATCTTCTCGGCTTGGGTAGAAAAAGCGTCCGATCGTGCCAAGCTCTGGTTTCTTGCAGTTTGGGGAGTCACCTTATTATTGCCTTATTATCACCAGTTTGTTGCTTCGTATCTGTGGGGCACATGTTCCTGGAATGCGTTTGGCATGTTCTATGCTTTTGCCGGTTTCAATGGGTATCTGCTGTTGGGGCATTATTTGAGAAAATTAGATTGGTCTTTGAGTAAAACTTTGGCTATCGGTATTCCGATGTTTGTTGTCGGTTATGCGATTACTTTCTTCGGTTTCCGTTATATTTCTTCACTGCCGGAATATACGGACGAAATGTATGAACTCTTTTTCACTTATTGCTCCATCAACGTGGTGATGATGACGATTCCCGTGTTTATGCTGGCGAAGAAAGTACAAATCCGTTCGGAGAAAGTACAGAAAGCTTTGGCTAATCTTACCCTTTGCGGTTTTGGCGTCTATATGGTGCATTACTTCCTGACAGGGCCGAGCGTAGAGTTGGTACGTGCCCTCGGTGTACCCGTCCCGGTTCAGATTCCGGTAGCGGCAGTGATTGCTTTTGCCGTATCATGGCTTATCGTTTGGGTGATCTACCGTTGTTGCGGAAAGAAAGCAAAATATATTGTGGGATAGAGTAAAAATGTTCTCAATTCTTTTTAAGGAGTGTGTCAGAAGGATTACTGTTGATACGCTCCTTTTGTATTTCTCTGCTAAGCGTTACTTTGAATAGCTGATTATTTTCTTTATCCGGTATTCGTTACTGTATTCATTTAATGAATATAGCCAGTTCAGATACATATCGGTCGGCATTTTCCGGTATCCCAGACGATGGATTTTGGCATATAATTCATTCATGTGTTTTTGGGAAGTAACCGAAGGGCTTCGTTTATATTGCTCTGCAATGATCTGTGCTTTTAGCAATAGCGCATTGATGTAATCCGGATAATATTTCAAGGCAGTGTCACAACATTGTACAATGAAATGCCCGTCTTCGGTTCCATATTTATGCATGTATCCTTGCGCCAGATCAGTCAAGCATAGTGCCACTGATTGCTGTACGGAAAGTGTATCCATGTATATGCCGTTTCTTATTGCATCCAGGTGTATGTATCCGGATGCTGTCAGCCAAGCGTCGGTTGGAAAATCCGCACAGGTTAATTCTATATTGTACCATCCGGCACGTTTGTTCCATGCTTTTATGTACATATGATTCGGTGCCAATGAAAGCCAGCACTTTTCACCGAGCTTATCCATGATTAATTTGTATAGTAGTGGCATGGAATGACAATTTCCCTTTCTTGTTTCCATCATATACGATACGAACATGCTGCTCCAATTTTGACGTCCGGCATAATCATCGAAGTTGTATTCGAAAGGCAGATGTGCTACCACTGTATCTCCTATTTGCATAGGAATAGAATCCGTCATGAATACGAAAACAGCACATTGTGCTTTGGCAGCTTGTTCGTCTCCCTGTCCTTCGTATCGGATGTCGCCGGATTGCATAATTCCTCGGCAGAAATTAGCATACCATTCTATCTGACGATTGAAAACCTCTTCGTTCAAGTTATCGTTGTAATAAGCGTTTTCGACAGCATAAACAGCTTTTTGAAGATTCAAAGAATCTTTGCCGGAAAGCATGTTGGCAAGTGTTAATTGCTCTTTGAAGTAGGCGGCCTGGGAATATACAGGGTATGCAGTTACGATTAATAATGCGTACAATAACCCGATTGCTTTTATCAGTCTTTTCATCCTATATTTCTTTTCTTTAGTTTTGATACATCTGAAATTAACTTTGGAACCAGTATCTTTACTGAAATAATTAATGCTTTCATATTTATCTTTAGGAGAGATAAAACTATATCATTTTCTATAAGCACTTTCCTGATATTATACTATATATGAACTACTTATTAGCGATTTTGATGCAAATATTTGCTGATTTTTATAATTACTTCAAGAGGAATTTCACCTTCAGATTTTACTTCTTTACCATCTAAATCAAAGCAAATCACATTGTTTACATTCGTATTCCCCTTAGGAACATTAACTCCCTGAGGTGCATTCATCAATATACCGTTGTCTTCAAAATAAACTTGAATTGACTCAAAAGGAATCTTTTTATAGTTATCTTTGAATAGTTTGTAATCATAATATAGTACTAAATTTTTCTTTTTTATAATAAAGACTTCTGTCCCATATTTATTCCATAAATATAATTTCAATAAATAACCTGAAGAAAGAAAACCTACTGTACAAGTGATAATGAAACCAAAAGGAATACCTTCACTGGTTGTAGCTAAATATATACAGACTATTATTGGAATAAAAAAGATTGAAAGTGCAAAAAATAAAATAATACTTAGTATACCTTTTTTTGCTTTCTTTACATGAATTTTCAAAGAAATGCCATCTGACAATTCTAATTCATAGATTGGGGTTAGCGATTTTTTTGTTTCCATTGCTTATATCCTATACTTCTTTCTTATGCATTCTATTTGATAATTATGGAGAAATGATTTTGGAGGAATGGCTAATTATTCGTGTCTATTATTGGGGATATTGATATTTATAACATTCCTTTTCTGATTACAATAAAATTGATGGAATCTCGAATTTGAAAAACTATCCCATAAGGATCATAAATGGTTGCGGACTGATCATCATAACTATAAAATCCGGGCAAACTATCGTGATAAGATAATAATTTGCTTTTGTCAATATATTTGTTTCCAATATTTTCTTCGCCATAATATACAAAGGCATATTCTCCAATATAGGTGTATCCTTTAATGTTTTCTTTCGGGTAAAATAAATCAGCTTGCATTGCTACATACTCTTTTCCTTCTTTTGAATAAAAATAACAACAGAGGACTTTCTTTTCAATGGGGAGAATATTGTCTAAACTTTGTATGTATTGTCTAAAGGTGTCGATTGCTAATATCATTGGTGTACTAAAAACAATATTTTCATGTTTTAATGTATCATAAAGTGATGAATTGCGAGTTTGAACTATTGGTTCTGTTTTTGTGCTATTAGTGCAACTTAAACTAATCAATGTAATTATGGCTGTTGATAGTATTGTTCTCATATTTTATTTTTTAGGTACTATGAAGCGTAATCCTGTATTATTGGTTACTTTTTTATATAAATGTTAGATTTCCAAGGAGTATACTGATATATAATTTTAGATTGTCTATGGTAAACATAGTAAGTCGGTGGTGTTGTCCCTTGTTCTTTGGCCTTTTGATAGTTGTTTGTGACAAATTTCTTGTCTCCTCCTCCTATGATATAGCCTGATCCTCCTTCTGTACCGTCATGATCAGGATGGCTATGCATATCAAAATATTGATTGGCGATTGTTAGTCCTTCTTCACTATTGTCTCTTGGCAGCACAGTGTTATTAATATTTTGGGTATGGAGTACATATTGTCTTCCGTTTTTCCCTTGATAACCTGATAATCCCCATTCCACTTTTGTGTTATTGGCAGCAAATATGTAGACATCACCAACTTCATGAGAATTTGTAATGGCATAGCTGCCATCATAATCACTCCTGTTTCTTCCTTCAGCAAGTTGGTCAAAAATAGTTCTATCAGAGATACTGATTGAAGCACCCGTTCTTTCACCATCTTGATTAAGTGCGTACATTGTATGTTTTTCACTTTCTTCAATCCATTCTACTGTCCCATCATATCTCAGTTCCCAAACATCTGTTCCATCTGGGTCGATAAATCTTACCGGATTATTCATGCAATACACATAAGGACTGATTGAATAATATTTTTCACATAAAGGATCAATCGACATGCTTTGTAATTCCGGTTTTAGTTCTATCAACGAATCTGCATCCTCTACAAAGCCGACTACCTTGTTTGTCTTCGTATTAAACAATACCTCCCCAATTTCTACAATTTCTTCCAGATCGTGAAATTCTTCTTTCTCCCCGAAAGTATACACATCGGCTTTATACCCCAAACGTGCAAATGGATTTCCTTCGGAGTGCTGGGCTTGTAATTTCAAACAGGCTGCAATTACCAGTATGATAAATCCCGTAAATTTCTTTATATCCATATTTTGTTTAAGATTGTTATTTTACTGTTTTCTTTTACAAAAAAGGCGGGGTTTTAATTTGTTCTGGTTACCATTTCTATGAACTATAATTTTACTCTAATATAGTATAATTCTTCTTTATGAGTGCAATATAGTAGAAAATAATATTCTAAATCGTTGAAATATACATAACTATAGAAATTATTCGGCTCAGATAATTCTGTGCTGAAAGATTTTAAGCACTCACTTTGATTATAATTGTTGGTGGTGAATGCAAATTTGAACAGCTTGTAAGCTGTTGTGTCAAGGGGACATTTTTTCCATTTCGAAATAATGGTTTCGCTTGTAATTTTCTCTTTTTCCCATTCATTGGCGTAGTTTGGGTAATTTATATCTAATATTGCTTTCTGGGTATTGAATAAATATATTTCAAAAAGTTCACCATGGCTGCTTAGTTTAATATTGTCGATACTGCATCTTTTTTTAATTTTTTCATAAGAAAGGAATATTTTTCTTAATTCTTGACTTTGTAGCGGATTGAAGACTTTGTTTTCAATGTGATACAGAATGGGGCAGATTGTTATCAATAACAATAATATACCTGTAAATATATATATGTATGTTTTCATTATTTTTTCTTTTTTACTGGAATTTTTGCTTGTTTATAGCCATAAATATAGAAAGATTTTCCATCATTTTTTCCGCCAGGTCTGCCGTACCAAGTAGCAAAATCTCTAAGTGGTCTACCATCCATATCAAAGTCATATTTATCTAAGTATTTCTCTCCACCAATATGTACGATTCCTGTTGTTGCGTTTACTAAGGTCATTTTTAATGTACCATATACTTTGCCTGTGTTGCTTAATCCCCAAATAAAATTTTTATAAATAGAAACACCGGCTGTCATAATCGTCCAAATTGTATTTCAGGGGATAATGTGTGACCGTCTTTTCTGTTCCGGGTTGCCGGATATTCAAGGTATCGGTGAGCAAGCTGAAGATAGCCATATTTTGTGCCAGTCCGTCATGTGGATTGAGTTTTAGTTCTCTCATTCTCCATTTACAATAGTCTGCCTTTTCACTGATACTCTTTTGAAAATCGTTAAAGTTTAATTGGTTGTTCAGGTATGCGTTTTCTATCAGAAAAATAGCCCGTTCCAGATTTAGAGGAATGGAATCATGCAACATACCGTTAATTTCTTGATAAGTAGAACGGAAATATTCTGTGCCGGGGATACCGGCTTGGGATGGGAAGCCGTTTTTGGTCAGAGAGCTCGCTATGCTGTAACATTCTTCTATTTCTCTCATCATGGCGGTTGCCTCCTCTATCTCTTGCTGTGCTCTTTGTCTCCGGCGTATCAGTTCATTGGGGTCGTATATATTGTTTTGCTGTTTACTTGGGGTAAAGGGAGCAGATGGTCCGGGGGAAGACGGGAGATTAATGTTTATTCCATAAGTATCCATCGCATTAGGGACGGGTACCGGAATACCCGGTAATTGAGCATAAGAATAACAACTACATAATAAAGTAATGAGGAGTATGGTTAACAATTTGTTCATAGCAGTTGATAATGGTAATATTTGCAATGTTAAGAATTTATTGTTACTTGATCAAGAAAAGTATGAAAAAATGATTGATAATTAGTGAAATGCTTTAATAATGTATCTTTTTCTTGTCTTTTATTATTTATCAGAAAGCGGAATGGGAGAATTATGTTACAATGATATTGCTATTAATAATTCAATAACCCCTGACTAATACTTCTTTTTCACTTTTACTTTATCAATATTTTTGTATCCATATAAATAATTGTTACAAATGAAATATGTTGTACTATCTATGGCAGTGAAATATACAGTATCGTTTCGAGTGAAAACTATTCCTCTTTCATTCTCACCACCAATTGATAAACCCGGTTCAGGACTATGTTGTATGCTATAATAACTACCATCTTTATTGATGTCGTCGCACGATATGGTATATTCAACTCCACCAATAAAAAACTTCCAACTATCCATACGAATACGTTTATCAATTTCAATATATTGTACAAAAAAAAGGTACACTAAAAAAGAAGATAAAAAAGCATTAATCACGAAAAAAGGAGTGTAATATATTTTGATAAAATAGAATATACCGGCAATCATTAAATTGGCTAAAAATACCATAGGAATAATGAATAATAATATGATAGTCATACTTTCATCAGGTTGGCTATACAACGTCCAACAACCAATCATAATTATATCAATTACCAATAAGATCGACAGCGTTATGATACTCTTTTTAGAAAATAGTGCTTTCATTGTATACGTAATTTAATATGAAACAAACTTTCCATCTATAAATTGATAACGTCCCTCTGGAAGATTGGTTATTTGGTCATAAAAATCCATGATCGAGTGACCTTGCTTTTTATCCGATCCAGTCCATATTTTGTTTAAGATTGTTATTTCACTGTTTTTCTTATAGCGGGTTAGTCATGTCCGTCTTCTTCTTTTTTAAGTTTCTCTACATGGCGTAACCGACGTGCATAGATTTCTTTAGGCATATCCTCATAGCCACTGTTGTCGATTTCCTTATAGAGCTTATGCATATGTTCATAATGTTTATAAGCTTCCGGTGATATTTTCTTTAATGTTTCCGAGTTGCCGGACATTCAAGGTATCGGTGAGCAAGCTGAAGATAGCCATATTTTGTACCAGTCCGTCATGCGGATTGAGTTTTAGTTCGCTCATTCTCCATTTACAATAGTCTGCTTTTTCACTGATACTCTTTTGAAAATCGTTAAAGTTTAATTGGTTGTTCAGGTATGCGTTTTCTATCAGAAAAATAGCCCGTTCCAGATTTAGAGGAATGGAATCATGCAACATACCGTTAATTTCTTGATAAGTAGAACGGAAATATTCTGTGCCGGGGATACCGGCTTGGGATGGGAAGCCGTTTTTGGTCAGAGAGCTCGCTATGCTGTAACATTCTTCTATTTCTCTCATCATGGCGGTTGCCTCCTCTATCTCTTGCTGTGCTCTTTGTCTCCGGCGTATCAGTTCATTGGGGTCGTATATATTGTTTTGCTGTTTACTTGGGGTAAAGGGAGCAGATGGTCCGGGAGAAGACGGGAAATTAATGTTTGTTCCATAAGTATCCATCGCATTAGGAACAGGTACCGGAATCACCGGTAATTGAGCATAAGAATAGCAACTACATAAAGTAATGAGGAGTATGGTTAACGATTTGTTCATAGCAGTTGATGATGGTAACATTTGCAATATTAAGAATTTATTATTAATTCATCGAGGGAAATTTGGAAAAACACATAAAGATTAATGAAAATCAATAGGATGAAGCTTCTTGCTCTGTTTTTGTAGATGTTGTGTTTGATTTTGTTTCCCCGTATGAAACGAAAGGTTTCTTTCGGAGAAACCATTGGTTCCATACGGATGAAACGAAGAGTTCCATACGAACGAAACCAACAGTTCCATGCCGATGGAACCATTGGTTTCAATAAGTAGAAACTATCTGATGTGTTATGATAAAAATCCCATTATTTACAGTAGGTGTACTAACTGCAAATAATGGGATTTAATAATTTATATATTGGGGAGGATGATTACTTCTCTAATTTCTTCTTCCACTCTTTGTACTTTGCCAATACTTTCAGACCTCCATTGTTGTACCAACTATAACCATTACGGCGTTCATAACCGATTTCGGAGATATCATATTTCTTAATTCCGTCACGGTCACAGAAGAAAGGGCGGTTGGTCTCTAATTCGTAGAAACGGGCCCATAGTGGTTCACAATCTGTACAAGGTACCATTCTGTAGTCTTTCTTGCCATCTGCATTGGTGAAATACTCTTTCTTTATATTTTTTATTTCCGATTCCTTAAACCATTCGATAGCAGCATCGATGGAAGCAATCATTTCCGGAGTCGGTTTAGATAAGGACATAAGGAAGAGTACGATATCGTCTGATTCTTGTCCGCTTAGCGAAGGAAGTTCGTAGGCGCGTGCTTTGGCAGGAGCAAGTGTTTCGCGGTCGTGCTGTGCACACCATACGGTGAGTTTGCCATTTTGTTTTACTTGGGTTTTCAAAATGCATTCCACTCCTTTGTCCAAAGCTACCTGTGCTTGTTGCCGTGCCGCATCGGGAACGAAAGTATAGGGAGCTTTCGCTTTGGTTATATCTCTCAAAAGCTTCATCACATTGATCATGGCGTCATCATTGTATGTGATATGGATGTAATACCCTTTGGGACGTGGATAGAATTGTGGCCAACCTCCATTTTCATATTGTGCTTCGAAGAGATATTGTAGTCCACGGAGGAAGGCATCTTTGTATTTTTCATCTTGAGTTGCCAGATAGATACGGGCCAGATAATTCATTTCTGTGATGGTAGCACGGTTGTCGATTGTGCTTAAATTCACGTTCTCTTTCATCTTGAGAGCATCTTTACGTTCCTGGTCTGTCAGTTCGGCCGCCATATAAATGTTTTTAGGCCATCCTCCGGTAATTTGCTGATACAGTAATACATTGTCGGCAATGCGGATGGCTTCCGGCGTTTTAAAAAATGCATCGTCAAATTTCGGTGCAATCTTTACCCAGTCTTTATATGGGTGTTTCTCTTTGTAATTGGTGTCCGTTTGGGCAGAAAGACCTGTCAGAAAGAAGCATGACAGGGCAATTAATAAAATTTTCTTCATGGTTTGCTGTTGTTTATTACCTTATTGTATGTGGCAAAGATAGGGGAAAACAGGGGGAAGAAGAGGTAAATATTGTTTTATGTGGGAGAAAAAATGATCACTTATACCTAATCCCTATTCCATGTATTTCAATACCTTGCCACTAATCTGTAAAAGTGAGATCTCGCACAGCTTTGTATCATATTCAGCAGAGAGTATTCGTTCTTCGGCATCCAGTAGGCTCTTTTGAGCTTCACGCATTTCGATACCGGCGAGGTCACCGAGCATATAACGTTCCATAGCTATCTCATGGTTTTCTTTGGCGGCTATAAGATTTTGGCGTTCCAGATTGAGCAATTGCAGGTTATTGCGATAAGCTTGCCACAGGTTACTGATGTCTGCCCGTAATGCTTGTTCCAGTTCTTGACGTTGCAGACGGGAATTTTTTACGGCAATGCTGGCATTGCGTTTTTCACGCCGGCGGTTTCCGTCGAATATATTAAAACCGATGGTCAGTCCGCCATTGAATCCCAAGTTCTCCCGTTGACTGTTGGAAGCTATGTCGTATTTATTGAAAGTATATCCGTAACCGGTGTTCAGTTTCAGGTACGGATAATTACGTGAATTTACTTTTTTATAGTCCAGTTGGGCAATGGTAGTATTCTGATCGGCTTTCAGTAAAGACGCATTGGTTTGCAGCGTGGCATTCCATAGCTCCTCAAAGTTCAGATGGGCGTTTACTTTGATGATGGAGTCTTCGATGAAGAGCGGCTGGTCTACATCCGCATTTGCCATCAGCTCATTCAGATTGATACGGGAGGTATGCAGCAACTCCTGCTGTTTCATATATTTGGCACTGTCTGCATTAAAGTCTACTTTGGCTTGCTGATAGTCGAGACGGGAGAAGTTACCGATGTGATAGCGTTCTTCCACGATGCGGAGCCGTTCTTTAGACAGTTTTACGGCATAGTGTAAATTGGCGAGACGTATTTTTTGCTGGACAAAGTTATAGTATTCTGCGGCAAGGCTGGCCACAAAGTCTTCGATGGCTATACGGGTATTTGTTTCGCCTTGTAGCTCCAGTTCCTTGAGCTTTTGGTAGTTGGCCTGAATGTTGAAGCCGTCGAAAATAGTCCAGTTGAGATTAAGCCCTACATCGATTGTTTGATCGAATACACCGTTTTCTTTGATTGTTTCTCCGCTTTCACGGACTTTCGTTCGGGTGTTGTCTACAGTTCCTTTGTATCCGGCACTGAAATCGAGCGTAGGCAGATAGCCGGCATTTCCTAACGTTGCATTGTTTTTGCTGACCTGCTCTTCATTATGGGTGATGCGCAACGAATAGTTATTCTGTAGTCCTTCTTCCAGACAGGACTTTAAAGTATATACTTGTTTCTGAGCCTGTCCGGTGAGGAGCAGGCTGCAAACGATAGCGAGCATTAAGATTCGTTTCATGATTCTCTTAACTTATTACGGTTCGTTGAAATATAGCTGTATATGGCAGGGACGATGTACATCGTCATCAGTGTGGAGATCAGCATACCGCCTACTACTGCCGTTCCCATGGCGATACGCTGGTTGCAGCCTTCACTGGTGGCAAAGGCAAGTGGTATCAGTCCCAATATGGTAGATGCACTCGTCATTAGGATAGGGCGCAGACGCTGTAATGAAGCATCTTTGATGGCGTTCATTTTATCTTCACCGCTTTCCTGTTTTTGGTTGGCGAACTCCACGATAAGGATACCGTTTTTAGCCACCAATCCGATGAGCATGATAATACCGATCTGGCTGAAGATATTCATCGTTATTCCACCGAAGTACATAAATATCAGTGCACCGGCAATGGCGAGGGGCACGGTCAGCATTACGATTAACGGGTCTTTGAAGCTTTCGAACTGAGCAGCGAGGATCAGATAGATCAGGAAAATAGCCAATATGAAAGCAAACATCAGACTTGATGAACTTTCGCGATACTCTTTGGAGTCTCCGGTCAGTGCGGTACGGAAAGAGTCGTCCAATGTCTCTTTGGCTATCTTATCCATTTCGTCCAGCCCCTGACCGATAGTTTTTCCTTCTGCCAATCCTGCGGAAACCGTGGCCGATGCAAAACGATTGTAACGATACAGTTTCGGAGGGGCGATACCGTTTGTCAGTTCTATGAGGTTGTCGAGCTGTACCATATCCCCTTTGTCGCTTCGCACATAGATGGCTTTCAGATCGGCCGGTTTATTGCGTTGCTGGCGATTGATCTCACCTAAAATCTCGTATTGTTTTCCGTTCATGTAAAAGTATCCCATACGTTGTCCGCTCAGACCGTATTGGAGTGTCTGGGCTATGTTACGGGTACTGACTCCCATGATACTGGCTTTATCACGATTGATATTGATACGGGCTTCGGGCTTGCTGAATTTCAAATCGACATCGGCCATTTGGAATACCGGATTTTCATAAACCTTTGCCATGAATTTCGGCAGTACCTCTTGCAGTTTTTCCAGGTTGGTGGCTTGCAATACATATTGTATCGGCATGCCACCGCGACGTCCGCCGAAAGATGAGGACTGCTGCACGAAAGAACGCGCCATTGTTTTTTTCTGTACGGCTTTTGATAACTCCTCGGCTACGTCCATCTGAGAGTAATCTCGGTCTTTCATGTCTTTCAATGTGATACGCACGTTTCCGCTACCGCTCGAAACGCGGGCTGTCACAGATTCCGCATCGGGAATGATCGAGTCTACCAAATCATTGATATCTTCTGTATAATCCCGTATATATTCGTAGGTTACTCCTTCTGCTCCGCGTGTATTTATACTGATTTGTGAGCGGTCTTCAAGCGGAGCCATTTCTGCCGGAATGTATCCCCACAAAAAGACAATGATACCGATGGTAACGGCGATAACCGGAAGTGCCAACCAGCGCTTTTTCAGGAAAGCTGCCAGTGAACGGCTGTAAATGCGGTTTATCCCTTCGAAAAAGGGTTCTGTTTTCCTGTAAAACCAATTCTGCTTTTCACGTTTTATCAATAGCTTGGTGGCAAGCATCGGTGTGAAAGTCAATGCGGCGAAAGAGGAAATGATAACCGATCCTGAAATAACCAAGCTGAACTCACGGAAGAGTTTACCTGTCATACCATCCATGAATACGATGGGGAAGAATACAGCTACCAGTGTGATGGTGGTGGAGATAACGGCAAAGAAAATTTCTTTTGCTCCCTCGATACCGGCCTCTTTAGGTGCCATTCCTTGTTCGATACGCACATAGATGTTCTCTGTCATTACAATGGCATCGTCTACCACAAGTCCCACCGATAGTACGACGGCAAGCATGGAAAGCACATTGATGGAAAATCCTGCCAGATACATGACGAAAAATGCACCGATCAATGAAACGGGGATCACGATGCAAGGCACGAGTGTTACGCGCCAGTCACGTAAGAAGAGGAAGATAATGATGATGACCAATATGAATGCTTCGTATACAGTCTGTTCGACCTCATCGATAGAAGCACGGATAAATTTGGTATTGTCGAATCCGTAATTGTAATGTACATCTTCGGGAAGGTCTTTTTGCATCCTTTCCATACGGTCGTACACGGCATCGGCTATTTTGATATGGTTAGCTCCCGGTTGGGGGATGACTACCACACCTACCATCGGAACGCCGTTCATCTTCATGTAGCTCTTTATATCTGCCGGGCCTAATTCGGCACGACCGATATCGCTGAAACGCACAATCTGGTTGTTGTCTTCCTTGATGATCAGATCATTAAACTCATCTGCCGTATGCATCAAACCTAAAGTACGGATCGTCAGTTCTATCGTATTTCCTTCAATGCTGCCTGAGGGAAGTTCCACGTTTTCATTGTCGACTGCATTTTTCACGTCTACGGGAGTGATACCGTAACCGGACATCTTGATCGGATCGAGCCACAGACGCATGGAGTAGCGCTTTTCACCCCAAATGGATACACTGCTCACATCAGATATTGTCTGAAGTTGCTCTTTTACAGTGAGGTCGGCTATTTCACTCAGTTCCAGCAGCGATCGCCGTTCGCTTTGGAGAGCTACCATCAGGATCGGCGTAGCGTCGGCATCTGCTTTCGATACCGTAGGAGGATCACAGTCGCGGGGAAGATAACGTTGTGCACGCGATACTTTGTCGCGCACGTCATTGGCTGCGGTTTCCAGATCGACGGACAATTCGAACTCTACGGTAATGCGGCATTGTCCCTGCTGGCTGACGCTTGAAAGCGAGCGGATACCGGGAATACCGTTGATGTTCTGTTCCAACGGTTCGGTAATCTGATTCTCGATAACATCGGCATTTGCACCGGGATAGGAACAGGAAACCGAAATGATAGGATTATCTACCGACGGATATTCACGGACGCCGAGATAGCTGTATCCGATGAATCCGAAGAGAAGGATAATGAGGGTTAATACCGTCGATAATACCGGCCGGCGTATACTTAATTCGGATATATTCATAAGGCGGCAGGTTTAATCGATGTTATCAAGAGTTACTGGTAATCCTGTACGGAGTTGCAAGGTTCCCGAAGTGATGATTGTATCGCCTACTTGCAATCCCCGCAATACTTGCACTTCTGCTTCGGTACGGATACCGGTCAATATTTCCACTGGTTGCGCTTTTCCGTCTTTATAAAGATATATTTTATCTTTACCCATTTCCGGTACGATCGCTTCCGAAGGTACTGCAATGGCATTCGGAATCTCTTCTTTTTTCAGATGGACACTGACGTATCGGCCAGGGAGTATGCTCCCGTTGCTGTTCGGATAAAGTGCGCGTACGGTAAGGGTGTGCATATCACTGATTTTAGACTCTGTGGCATATACTTTAGCCGGGAATCCGTCCAGTTTTCCTTCCAGGTTGAAAATCAGGTTCGCTCCTCTTTTCACTTCTCCGGCATAGCGTTCCGGAACGGAAAATTCTACTTTCAAAGGGGAAATTTTTGTGAGTTTTGCTACAATGGTGCTGGGAGAGGCATATGCACCGACACTGACCTGGCGCAAACCTATCACTCCGTCAAACGGTGCACGGAGTTCCGTCAGTGCGATATTGGCTTTTACGATATCTATGTCGGCATTCAGGGTAGCCAGTTCTGTTTTTACCTGTTCGTAAGCCTCTTTACTTACGGCGTCTCTTTCAAGAAGTGCATTCTGACGAAATACGCGGTCTTCCGCCAGTTTCAGTTGGGAAACGAGACGTTGAAGTTGGGCTTGCAACTGTCGGTCGTTGACTTTGGCCAGTAACTGTCCTTTCTGAACGGTACTACCTTCGTCAAAGTTTATTTCTACAATCTTTCCGGATGTTTCGAATGAAAGGTCTACCTCTTCATCCGGCAGCAGGCTACCGCTAATCCGGATTTCATCAGTAAGCAGTTGCGGTTTGATAATCCGTGCATTTACATTTAGAATTCTCTTGTTCCCTTTCTGAGCTTTGGATACTTTATCGGCAGCAGCCAATTCTTCATTTTGTTTAGGCATTTGAGAGTAGATGCCACCTCCTATTAATCCGGCACCTACAAGAATAATAATACCCCATTTAATTCTCTTGTCCATGTATGTTTTATGTTATATAGGTACATGTGGCAGTGCACCTGTTAAATATAGCAATTGATAATCTTGTAGGTTAGACAGGAGTATGGCAGGAAAGTTTAATATGTGTAGCGTGAAAAAGAGTTAATAAATTAATAGGCTGCTCGATATTTTCCTTCCTCTTTATCTTCGAGCATATTGAGGTAGGAGGTATAGCGTGATTCGCTGATATAGTGCTGCTCTACGGCTTGTCTTACTGCACAACCCGGCTCTTGACGATGGGTGCAGTTGTTGTATTTACAGTCGGCAGAAAATTTGAATATTTCGGGGAAGTAATGTCCGATTTCTTCTTCTTCCATGTTGAATGTTCCGAACCCTTTGATGCCCGGAGTATCGATGATATACCCTCCTCCTTCAACGGGAAACATTTCGGAGAAAGTGGTGGTATGCATTCCTTTGTTGTGATAAGTAGATATTTCTGCCGTTTTGACTTCTTGTCCCGGAAGTATGGCATTGATAAGTGTGGATTTTCCTACTCCCGAATGTCCGGAGAAGAGCGTAATCCGTCCTTTTAATTCTTTTTGAATGGCATCGATTCCTTGTTTGCTTTTAGCGGAAATCTTAAAGCAGGGATAGCCGATATGGGTATAAAGGTTAATGAGACTGTCTAAATAATGAAGTTCATCTTCATCATATGCATCGACTTTATTGAATACCAGTTTGACAGGTATACGATAAGCTTCCGCCGAAGCTAAAAAACGATCGATAAAGATGGTGGATGTTTCGGGGTAATTGATTGTCACCACCAGCATGCATTGGTCAAGGTTGGCGGCGAGAATATGTGATTGCTTGGAAAGATTCGAAGACCGGCGGATGATATAATTTTTTCTATCTTCTATTTCGTTAATGAATGCAGTACCTTCCTGGTTCAGTATAATTTGCACCCGGTCGCCTACTGCCACAGGATTTGTGCTCCGTATTCCTTTCAGACGGAAATTCCCCTTTATCTTACACTCGATAAATTGTCCGTCATCTGTCCTGACTTGATACCAGCTTCCTGTATTCTTTATAACTAATCCACGCATATTTTATTTAGTTGAAAGTTGAGAGTTGAAAGTTGAGAATTCTTAGATAGTTGAGAGTTACCCGTCACTTAAAAGTGGAAAATTACTTATGCAATCACGCTGAATAGTAACTTTCAACTTTCAACTCTCAACTTTCAACTAAATTTACACTGTCATTATCTCCTTATCCTTTTCAGCCAGCATGTCGTCGATCTGCTTGATATACTTATCATGGATCTTTTGCAGTTTGGCTTCGGCATTCTTTTGTTCATCTTCTGCAAGACCTTCTTTAACTGCTTTTTTCAGTGTATCTATACCGTCACGGCGCGCATTGCGTACACTGACTTTGGCTGTTTCACCTTCGGCCTTACATTGTTTTGCCAATTGTTTACGGCGTTCTTCAGTCAACGGAGGAATACCGATGCGGATGATTTCTCCATTGTTTTCGGGCATGATACCCAAGTCGGAATCAATGATTGCCTTTTCGATAACCCGGAACATGCTTTTGTCCCACGGCTTAATCGTGATACTACGCGCATCCGGCGTAGTTACAGCTGCCACGTTACTGATTGGTACCATACTTCCGTAAGAATCCACACGGATTCCGTCCAATAGTCTCGTACTTGCTTTTCCGGCACGAATATGAGCCAATGCCTCTTCCAGGTACATGATGGCCATATCCATTTTCTCTTGTGAATCGTTGATACAAGTCTTAACGTCTATCATATCTTTTAGTTTTTATAGTTTTGCTATTTTTACTGAATATAGAACAAAAGTAGATTATTTTTTGCTTATCTGCAAATATACTGTTAATTATGCACGACTGTACCGATTTCTTTTCCTTCGATGACTTTCTTCAGATTTCCCACGGTGTCCATATCGAATACTACAATCGGCAGATTGTTTTCTTTGCACATGCACGTGGCTGTGAGGTCCATTACTTTCAGGCCGCGCTTCAACACTTCATCATAGGTGATGTCATTGAATTTTGTAGCAGTCGGGTCTTTCTCCGGATCGGCCGTATAAATGCCATCCACCCGTGTGCCTTTCAGCATGACGTCTGCTTCTATTTCGATGCCACGGAGAGAAGAACCGGTATCAGTAGTAAAGAAGGGGTTTCCGGTTCCGGCAGACATGATTACGATTTCTCCGGCTTCCATATATTCAATGGCTTTCCACTTGCTGTAGAATTCGCCTATCGGTTCCATACGGATAGCTGTCAGTACACGGGCTTTCACACCGGCTGCCACCAATGCCGAACTAAGGGCAAGGCTGTTCATTACGGTAGCTAACATCCCCATCTGGTCTCCTTTTACGCGGTCGTATCCTTTACCTGCACCGGTCAATCCACGAAAGAAGTTACCACCGCCGATTACGATTCCTATCTGTACTCCTTGTTCATGAATTTCTTTGATTTGGGCTGCATACTCTGCCAGTCTTTTCTCGTCGATACCGCTTTTCTTTTCTCCCATCAAGCTTTCACCACTGAGCTTTAATAGGATTCTCTTGTATTTTGTCATAAGATATATATTATTTAGTTTGTGCAAATATAAGGAATATAAATGAATATCATATTGTTTGGCTTACAGGATGTGAGAAATATGTAATCGGGGACTGTTTGTAATTTACGGAAAAGAGGGGTTGTCTGCCCGGCTTCGGATTGAGATAATTGTAATAACATTTGGGACAATGCTGCAAAGCGGTATAAGGGATATTGCCTTTCTTTGGAGGTCAAAAAAATAATTATTTATGAAGAATAGTATTAAATTGCTTTTAACGGGAGTGGTTTCTGCATTATGTGCAGGGATTCTCCGAGCCCAGGACAGTTGGCAGTCGCAACTCTTAAAGGTGGCCGGTGACGGAGCACTGACTTATATTCAAAATGCCGACGGATTTGTTTTGCCTGATTTCAGTCAGGCTGGATATAGGAATGGAGAACCGGTACCGATGATAGATATGCCGGACCGGACGGAAACGATCAGTCCGCTGCCGGATGTTGCTGCGGATAATACGGCGCACATTCAGGCTGCCATCAATAAGGTAAGTGCTCGTACTAATATTACTACGGAAAAAGTGATGCCGGGTGATTATAGTTTCAGTGTGGCAGATGCGGGTGCCTACAAAGTGGGGTATCTTATTTGCGTGAAGTATCTCACGACGATGGCTTGGTTGGAGGCTGTGTGGCATGGTGGGAACTCCAAACGGAGTACGGATGAATCGATGAAGTGGAAAACGAGTGATGTAGACATGTCTTATCACCGATATATCAAGAAGATAGAAGGGAATGTCGTTACATTGGATGCGCCGTTGTACTACACGCTCGATAAGACTTATGCACAAGCCTATATAAGATAAATAATATTACGACTATCCGTCATAATATCGGTATCGAGAATTTACACATCTCTTTCGAGCGTACTCCAGCCAGTTCGAAAGCGAACGTCGATCAGAATTGTATCTATATGAGTTCATTGGAGAATAGCTGGGTGAAAGGGGGGGGCTATGACCGGGTTTATCCATGCCGGTATCTAATATACAGAATGAAGGTAGGGCAACTTACTCCACAAAGGTCTATGCAAAATAGAGATCTGTATAAAAAAAAGTAGAATCTAAACGGACTTTCTAAGTAGTGGGAAAGATATTCAGGATTTTTCTTGAAAGGAAAGCCTGTATGATTCCACGTAGAAAAAGGTAGATGAGAAAGGCCATCCATAAGGCGTGATTTCCCATCAGGCTATAGAAGGAATAATAAGTGGCAAAAAAGCAGGTGGAAGCTATAAACATAGAAGCAAGCATTTGCCGGGTAGCTGTGGCGCCGATAAAGATACCGTCCCAAAGAAAAGCGGAAAATCCGGCAAGAGGAATAGCAAGCACCCAATAAAAATAATTTTCTGCTTCGTTGATAACATCGACTTCATTGGTGAGTAATCCGAGAAAGGATCTACCGCCAATAGCGTAAAGCAGGGTAAAACATAGAGAAAGTCCGATGCCCCAACCAAACAGTTGCCGGACAGTCTGATGAAAGGCTGTCCGGTTACGGGCACCGATATACTTACCGGCCAGAGCTTCGCCGGCATAGGCAAAACCGTCCATAATATAAGAGAAAAGGGTGAATAGTTGCATTAACAAAGTGTTCACGGCAAGTACGGTCTCACCTTGTGCGGCTCCGGCAGATGTGAAAAACATCGTGACGATTACCAGACAAAGGGTACGGAAGAAAATATCACGGTTCACCGAAAAGAAACGGGACATAGCCTGCTTTTGCCAAATGCCTTTTATGGCAATACGTTTACGTAGCGGTTTGTAATGGCGCATCCATAATAGGAGAGCCATCAGGAATCCGGCGTATTGGGCTATGAGTGTGCCTAAGGCGACTCCTTCTACTTTCATATTCAGTAGGTAGACAAAGCTGAGGCTGGCTATTATATTCACGATATTCTGTGTGATCGCGATATACATGGGAAAACGTGAATTCTGCATCCCGATAAACCATCCTGCAAAACCATAAAGTCCGAGTACGGCAGGGGCACCCCAGATACAGATACGAAAATAGAGAGTTGCCAGATTCTCTACTTCACGGGTAGTAGTGATAAGGGTAAAAGCTGTTTTTTGTATGGGATATTGGAGTAGTAGCAGGCAAAGCGCAATCAGCAATCCTATGCCGACAGATCGTAACAATAAGCGGGTAACTTCGTCCAAATTGCGTTGCCCGTAGGCTTGCGAGGTCATTCCGCTTGTTCCCATACGCAGAAAACCGAAAATCCAATAAATAATATTGAATAACATGCCTCCTATGGCAATTGCTCCGATATAGGCGGCGGAACCTAAATGCCCTACGATCGTGACGTCGATCAGCCCCAGCAGAGGGACTGTTATATTCGAAATAATAGAGGGTATTGCTATCTCGAGGATGCGTTTGTTTCCGGTGTTGATCGATCTCTTTTTATCCATTTGAAGGCAAAGTTATATTAAAAAATATATATCATGAAATTTAACTGAACAATAACGCTATTTAAATAGTTCGTAATAAACAAATGAGAATAAAAATCATTATCTTTGCAGAGCGCTTAACTAAATAAATATTAATGAGATGAAAACCTTAACTTTGCTATTTACTTTTTTAATTTCTTTTCCGTTGGCACTTTCGGCTCAGTCCGCCGAAGATGTACTGCAGAAGGTTTCGGTGGCCATGACTGCCGAACAGTGGGAGCAAGCGGTCAGTTTGTTCCGCCAGGCTATTCAGTTGAATGCTGATAAGTCGGAGATGTTTTATTGGACAAGCGTTGATAAGGCTAGCAGTGTGGGTACTAAAATGGCTCAGGAACTTGCTTTTCATTACAAAACTATGCGGAATTATGACAAAGCCTACCTCTTCTGTAAAGAAGTGCTTCAAAAGAATCCTAATGACGTGAAGTGGCTTGCTGCCTGCGCGGAAACAGAAGTGTGTCGTGGAAAAGAAAAAGATGCCTTGCTGACCTATCAGAAGGTACTTTCGCTGGATGTAAATCATTTGGCCGCTAATATATTTGTCGGAAACTATTATTATCTGATGGCGGAGCAGGAAAAGCAGCAACTGATGCGTGATTATAAAAAGATCAGTTCGCCTACCCGGATGCAGTATGCCCGTTATAAAGACGGATTAAGTAAACTTATGACAGATGGCTACGGTAAGGCGAAAGAATATTTACAGAATGTGATCCGACAGTTTCCCTCTGCAGAGGTAATGAAAACGCTGGAGAAGATAAAAAAGATGGAAGCGGAAATGAAATAGCTGCTTAAGGTATTTGAAAAGGCAGACTGATTGTGTTTTTGTGCAATGCGAAGTTTTAATGAAGTATGTATTGTACCTCTTTAAATAGATAATTTCGTATAGTTCCTGTTTGGTCCTCAAGGATAAACCGTCCGTCTGGTTCTACTCGTAACAAGCGGGCCATAAAATCTCCGTTAGCATCGGTGTACCGATGAAAACCTTCCTTGCGAAAAAGGGAGCAGGCATAGCGGTCGGCAATAAGAGATTGGATATCGGCTTTTCCGGTTGCCAGCAAATTATAGTAAGTTTTTATCCGTTTCATCACGGAAGCGAGTATCTGGGGACAGTCATATGACTGACCGTTGATTTGTTTCAGAGATACGGGATTGGGAGCGTCACTACAGAACGTTTCCTGATTGACGTTGATCCCGATCCCTGTGATGCTGCGGCTGATATGTACACCTGTCAGATCGTTTTCAATGAGCATGCCGCAAATTTTCTTGTCTTTCCAATATATATCGTTCGGCCATTTGATAGAAATGTTCGAAACATATCTTTCCAATTCTTCTTTAATGGCCAATGATATGATTTGCGATAGCAGGAATTGTCTGCGGGCTTTCAGAAAAGTGGGATAGAGGACAAAGCTGAACATCAGGTTTTGTCCGGCTTCCGATTCCCAACTGTTGCCGCGTTGACCTCTGCCCGAAGTTTGGAAATCGGCGGTTATGGTAGTCAGCTCTTCTACACATTGTTTGTTACAGAGCTCATTCAGGTATTTATTGGTCGAATCTGTCTCTTCCAAATGAATCAAAGGGACAGGGAATGTTTTAGGGAAGTGCATCATATTCGGCGCGTAATTTCTTCGTGAATTTTTTTATGACTTCTTCATATGAGTGATCTATTAACTGCTCTATCAGACGATCGTCTGCATCCAGGTCAAAGCAGACTTTATTCCAGTATTTCTTATTGAAGTGATAGGCACCCTCTATGGCGGTATAACGTTCACGCAGTTCAAGGGCATACTCAGGATCACATTTTAAGGCGATGGTATTGGCGCTTTCCAGATCGATAAGAGCAAACATTTTGCCCATTACTTTTATTACGAGTGACACGTCATCGAATGGAAGACATTCAATCGTTCCTTTTTTGTTTAAACAGTATTCTCTGGCTCTTTCTACATTCATGTCTTTTTAAAATAAGGGTGGATAAAAAGCTTCTTTTATATGCTCTATTTTAAAATTGCCGGTCCGGCCTATGGCTGTGATGATATCAAAGCGTACCGGTGCGTCAATTTGGAAAAGTTTGATATAGGTATCTGCGGCTCTCACTGTGTTTTTTATCTTTTGGTGGGTTACTGCATCTTCCGGTTGCATGACATCATTGCTATTTCGTGTTTTGACCTCTACAACGATCAATTCATTATCCTTAGCTGCCACAATATCCAATTCGAGATGACCCTTTCGCCAGTTTCGGTGTCGGATCACATAACCACGGGCTTCCAGATAAGCTACCGCAGCAGTTTCTCCGGCTTTTCCTAATTCGTTGTGCTCGGCCATATTTTTTGAGTAGTCAGTAGTTAGAATTTAGTAGCTGGCAGCTGGGACTTAGTGGCTAATAACCATAATTTAGCTGTCGGAATGCAAAAATACTCTTTTTTATTCTTTGTTTTTACAGAAGGAAAAGTAATTTTGCAAAATATATGAAAAGGAGAGGGAAAAAGTGTCTGAGAATGCACGACGAAGTTACAAAGCGTGAACGGAGGATGAGCATTTTATTAAGCGAAGACGAGCAGATGATTGTAGATCGTTATTTGGAAAAGTATAAGATCACAAATAAATCACGTTGGCTTCGCGAGACGATTCTTATGTTTATTCATAAGAATATGGAAGAAGATTATCCCACCCTTTTTGGTGAGCACGATATGAGACGCTGATAATGTAATGATATGCTGGATGATACTTATTTTATGAAGCAAGCGCTTGTTGAAGCGCAGAAAGCGGCTGATAGGGGAGAAGTTCCCGTAGGTGCTGTGGTCGTATGTAAGGAGCGTATTATCGGGCGTGCCCACAATCTGACGGAAACACTGAATGATGTGACTGCCCATGCCGAGATGCAAGCCATCACTGCTGCCGCTAATGTTCTTGGTGGAAAATATCTGAATGAATGTACGCTCTATGTAACTGTGGAACCCTGCGTAATGTGTGCCGGGGCTATAGCTTGGGCACAAACTGGAAGATTAGTATTTGGAGCGGAAGACGAGAAGCGTGGATATCAACGGTATGCCGCTCAGGCATTGCACCCCAAAACGATCGTTGTCAAAGGGGTGCTTGCGGAAGAGTGTGCTGCATTGATGAAAGCCTTTTTTGCAGCGAAAAGATGAATAATTATTAATTAATTTCTTCAAAGTCAACGTATTCTCCTTCGTCTTTCGTGAAGATCTTCTTATGCTTTCGGGGGTGGATGTTCTCTTCCGTATTGCATACTTCCTCTTCTTCCTCTCTTCTTTGAGAACTTTGCTGTTGTCTCCTCTCACCGGATGTTGCATAAGTGTGCGGAGTTGGTCGTGAACGTCGTCCGAAGCCGAAAATAGCTCGTAGGATGCCGCCTATGACTGAGACGCCGATAATAAAGATAGCTATGATAAAAATGAATATTAATCCTAAGATATGCATGGGCTATTAGTTTTATACGTTGTTTGAAACTGATAGTACAACAAACGTGCCAAAAGGATTGTTTATTTATTTTTTCTTGTAAAAAGTGAAAGTATAATATACCATACGATTACTGCTGCAAATCCGCTAATGCCTAATAAAATAAGTAGTGGAATACATATGATCAGAAAGATGAAACTGACTTTGTTGTCTTTCCAGGATAAATTTTTAAATTTTAATGAGAACATTGGAATCTCCGACACCAATAGCCATGAAAAAAGCATTACCAATATCAAAATGTAGACGGGATGACAAGCCGGAGTTATGAGAAAATCATGGGCTCCTACTATCAATGATCCCCAAAACAGTGCATTGGCAGGTACCGGAAGACCGATAAAAGAAGTAGTTTGACGAGTGTCATTATTGAATTTAGCTAATCGCAGGCCTGAAAACACTGCAATAAGAAAAGCTGCATATGGCATATAAGGAGCTATGAATTCGATATTTGCAGGATAGTGCATCTCTTTAAATAGGGAGAAGATGATAAATGCAGGTGCTGCGCCAAAACTGATGTCGTCAGCCAATGAATCCAAATCTTTACCGATTGGGGAATGAGCATTCAGTAAGCGTGCCAGCATGCCATCGAAAAAGTCAAAAACCGCACTTAGTATAATAAAAATAAAAGCCAATTCGTAGCGTGCTTCAAAAGCCATGACACAAGCAATGCAACCGGAAAAAAGATTTAGGCAGGTTACTGTGTTGGGGATATATTTAGTGAAAATGTTTGCCATTGTGACAGTTTTTATTTCAGTTTGGCGATAACCGTTTGATTACCGGTTGTTAATTGTCCCATTGTAACACATATCTCTGTACCCAATGGAAGGTATACATCCACACGCGAACCGAATTTGATGAATCCCATGTGCTCGTCGATGTAACACTCTTCGCCTACTTCGGCATAAGTGACGATGCGGCGTGCCATTGCTCCGGCAATCTGACGTGTCAGAATCTCCACACCTTCCGGGGTTTCGATGACTACTGTAGAGCGCTCGTTTTCTGTGCTGGCTTTGGGCAGCCAGGCTTTCATGAATTTACCATTGTGGTGGGATACCTTTTTCACTGTCCCGTCTACCGGATACCAATTGGCATGTACATTCAGGATGCTCATAAAGATAGATACCATAATACGACGGTCGTGAAAATATTCGTGTTCGTCCACTTCCTCGATAACTACAATCTTGCCATCAGCGGGTGCTACGACTATCTTTTCCGTTTCTTCTCCGAAAAGACGCTTCGGACAACGGAAGAAGTTAACCATCAATCCGTAAACGATGATACTGGTCAGAACCACCAGATAAAAAGGCAGTTTACATTCTATTCCATAGTAAAGGGCGACATTGATAAGTAGTAGTAACAGCAAGCTGCCCCATAATATGTGTGTGCCTTCACGGTGAATACGTATCTTTTTTAATTTCTTAAGTCGACCCATGTGCGCTAATGAATGATAATTGTCTGCAAAAATATACTTAATTTGAAAATCCAGCAAGTAAATAGCGATAGAAATACACATGTTGATAACTTTTTGGGCATTATTTTTGTTAGTAACCTTATAGATTGTACTTTTATGGCTCAAAATAATCAACCTATCAATATGCAGGATTTCGTTCATTTACATGTCCATACCCAGTATTCGCTTCTGGATGGCCAGGCCAGTGTCAGTGCGCTGGTTGATAAAGCGATGAAGAACGGGATGAAGGGAATTGCGGTTACCGATCACGGAAATATGTTCGGTATCAAGGAATTCACGAACTATGTCAATAAGAAAAACAGTGGGCCGAAAGGCGAGATAAAGGACCAGAAGAAACGTCTGGCTGCTATTGAAGCCGGAAAAGTGGAGTGCGAAGACAAGGAGGCGGAAATAGCCGCTTGTAAGGCTAAAATAGCGGAAGCGGAAGCGAAATTATTCAAGCCCATCATAGGTTGTGAGATGTATGTAGCTCGCCGTACGTTGGATAAGAAAGAAGGGAAACCCGACCAAAGTGGCTATCACTTGATTGTTCTTGCCAAAAATGAGAAAGGATACCATAATCTTATAAAGTTAGTGTCTAAGGCTTGGACGAAAGGATATTATATGCGTCCGCGTACAGATCGCAACGAATTGGAAAAGTATCACGAAGGCCTGATTGTGTGTTCGGCTTGTTTGGGAGGGGAAGTACCCAAGAAAATAACTCAGGGATTGCTGGATGAAGCAGAGGAAGCCATTCAGTGGTATAAAAATCTGTTCGGAGAAGATTATTATCTGGAACTTCAGCGTCATAAGGCTACTGTGCCCCGCGCGAACCACGAGGCATATCCTTTGCAGGTAAATGTGAATAAGCACCTTATTGAATATTCAAAAAAATATAATGTAAAGCTGATCTGTTCGAACGACGTTCATTTCGTGAATGAAGAGCATGCTGAGGCGCATGATCGTCTTATCTGCCTAAGTACGGGCAAGGATTTGGACGATCCGAAACGTATGCTTTATACCAAACAGGAATGGATGAAGACTCGTGAGGAGATGAACGAACTCTTTGCTGATGTTCCGGAAGCATTGAGCAATACACTCGAAATTCTTGATAAAGTAGAGTACTACTCCATCGACCATGCGCCCATTATGCCTACTTTTGCTATTCCCGAAGATTTCGGAACGGAAGAAGAATACCGCAAAAAGTATACGGAGAAAGATCTTTTCGACGAATTTACACAAGATGAGAATGGAAACGTAGTGTTGAGCGAAGAGGCGGCAAACGATAAGATAAAGCGTTTGGGTGGTTATGATAAATTATATCGTATCAAGCTCGAAGCGGATTATCTGAAAAAGCTGACCTTTGACGGTGCGAAGAAATTTTATGGAGACCCTTTGAGTCCGGAAGTAAAGGAACGGCTTGTTTTTGAATTGCATATCATGAAGACGATGGGTTTTCCGGGATACTTCCTGATTGTGCAGGACTTTATCGCTGCAGGCCGGAACATGGGTGTTTCCATCGGGCCGGGACGTGGATCGGCAGCAGGATCGGCTGTTGCATATTGTTTGCAGATTACGAAAATCGACCCGATTCAGTATGACTTGCTGTTTGAGCGTTTCCTGAACCCGGATCGTATTTCATTGCCTGATATCGATATTGACTTTGATGATGACGGACGCGGTGAAGTGCTTCGTTGGGTAACAGAAAAATATGGTCATGAGAAGGTGGCTCATATTATTACATATGGTACGATGGCAACGAAATTGGCTATCAAAGATGTGGCGCGTGTACAGAAACTGCCTCTTTCTGAATCGGACAGACTGGCGAAATTGGTGCCTGATAAAATACCTGATAAAAAGCTGAATTTGCGGAATGCCATCGATTATGTGCCGGAGTTGCAGGCGGCTGAGGCTTCGCCTGATCCGTTGGTGCGTGATACATTGAAATATGCTTTGATGCTCGAAGGTAATGTGCGTGGTACAGGTGTACATGCCTGTGGTACCATTATCTGCCGGGATGATATAACCGACTGGGTGCCGGTAAGTACGGCCGATGATAAGGAAACAGGCGAAAAGATGCTTGTTACCCAGTATGAGGGATCGGTTATTGAAGATACGGGATTGATTAAGATGGACTTTTTGGGATTGAAAACTTTGTCCATCATTAAGGAAGCGGTTGAAAATATTCGGTTGAGTAAAGGAGAAAAGCTGGATATCGATACGATTTCCATTAAAGACCCGGCTACTTACAAGCTCTATAGTGACGGGCGTACGGTCGGTACGTTCCAGTTTGAGTCTGCCGGCATGCAAAAATACCTGAGGGAGTTGCAACCTACGACTTTTGAAGACTTGATTGCCATGAATGCCCTTTATCGTCCGGGACCGATGGATTACATTCCCGATTTCATCGATCGTAAACACGGACGCAAACCGATCGAGTATGATATTCCCATAATGGAGAAATATCTGAAAGATACATACGGTATTACTGTATATCAGGAACAGGTGATGCTCCTGTCCCGTTTGTTGGCCGATTTTACCCGTGGAGAGTCGGATGCTCTGCGTAAGGCGATGGGTAAGAAATTGCGTGATAAGCTGGACCACATGAAACCAAAGTTCATTGAAGGTGGTCGGAAGAATGGGCACGATCCGAAAGTATTGGAAAAAATATGGACTGACTGGGAGAAGTTTGCTTCGTATGCGTTTAATAAATCGCATGCTACTTGTTATTCATGGGTGGCTTATCAGACAGCTTATCTGAAAGCAAATTATCCGTCGGAGTATATGGCTGCCGTTATGAGTCGAAGCTTGTCGAACATTACCGATATCACGAAGCTGATGGATGAATGTAAGGCAATGGGTATTCAGGTATTGGGGCCGGATGTGAATGAAAGTAACTTGAAGTTTACGGTAAACAAGCATGGTGACATTCGCTTTGGCCTTGGTGCTGTAAAAGGAGTAGGAGAGGCTGCAGTACAGAGTATCATGGACGAACGGCGGGCAAATGGTCCGTATAAGGGTATCTTTGATTTTGTACAGCGGGTCAACTTGAATGCTTGTAATAAGAAGAATATGGAATGCCTTGCGTTGTCGGGTGGTTTTGATAGTTTTCCGGAGTTGAAACGTGAACAGTTTTTTGCTGTCAATTCGAAAGGAGAAGTTTTCCTTGAAACACTGATGCGTTATGGTAACCGTTACCAAGCCGACAAGGCGGCTGCGGTTAATTCGTTGTTTGGCGGAGAAAATGTGATCGATATTGCAACACCGGAGATTCTGCCGGCTGAGCGCTGGGGAGATTTGGAACGTCTGAATAAAGAGAGGGAACTGGTAGGTATCTATCTGTCGGCTCATCCGTTGGACGAATATGCCATTGTGCTCGATCATGTTTGCAATACGCATATGGCCGAACTTGAAGATAAGACTGCTTTGGCCGGTAGGGAGATTACGATGGGAGGTATTGTGACCAGTGTGCGCAGAGGAATCAGCAAGAACGGTAATCCTTACGGCATTGCCAAGATAGAAGATTATTCCGGCTCGGCAGAACTTCCTTTCTTCGGAAACGATTGGGTTACCTTCCAGGGTTATCTGGGTGAAGGTACTTTCTTGTTTATAAAGGCGCGTTGCCAGCCTAAGCAATGGCGTCCGGAAGAATTGGATGTCAAGATCACCTCGATGGAGTTGCTTCCCGATGTAAAAGAGAAATTAGTGGAGAAGATTACAATTCTGATTCCTTTGTCTGCTTTGAACTCTGCTCTTGTGGCGGAACTGTCTTCATTGACCAAAGATCATCCGGGAAATACCGAGCTTTATTTTAAGGTAACCGATAAGGATGAAAAGATGGTGGTCGATCTGATATCCCGCCCGGTAAAATTGTCGGTAGGGAGAGAATTGATCTCTTATTTAAAGGAACGTCCCGAACTTGAGTTTCGGATAAATTGATTATATTTGCAACGTAGCACGGAGGGTATATGAAACTTCCGGGCTGCTTAATTCTAACTATTAACTTTTAAAATTATGGCTTTAGAAATTACAGACAGCAACTATAAGGAGATCCTCACAGAAGGAAAGCCGGTTGTTGTTGACTTTTGGGCCCCTTGGTGCGGGCCTTGTAAGATGGTAGGTCCTATCATCGAGGAATTGGCAACGGAGTTTGAAGGACAGGTTATCATCGGTAAATGCGATGTAGATGAAAATAGCGATATGGCTGCCGAATATGGTATCCGTAATATTCCGACTGTTCTTTTTTTTAAGAACGGAGAGATTGTAGATAAGCAGGTAGGTGCGGTTGGCAAACCTGTATTTGTGGAAAAAGTGAAGAACTTATTATAATTTATAAGCTTTCAACTTAATAACATTGAACTATGGGACTGGAAGACGATTTTTTACTTGCTGATGCCGATGATGAAAAAACCATCGAGTATATCAAAAACTATTTGCCGCAGGAACTGAAGGAAAAGTTCACTGATGATGAACTTTACTATTTCTTGGATTTAATTGACGAGTATTACTCTGAAAGTGGTATCTTGGATGCCCAACCCGATGAAGAAGGTTATGTCAACATTGACCTGGAGCAAGTGGTGGACTATATTGTTAAGGAGGCCAAGAAAGATGAAATGGGAGAGTTTGATCCCGAAGAGATTCTTTTTGTGGTACAGGGAGAAATGGAATATGGAAACTCTCTGGGGCAAGTAGAATAACTCGTTTCCGGAATTCCTGTTGTAGCTAAGTAGTTAAGTAGTGAGTAGTTAAGTAGTCAAGTAGTAAGTAGTTAAGTAGTCAAGTAGAAATGATTTGCTTAATGTATTTCTCTTACTTACCTACTTATCTACTTACCACTTAACTACTCACTACTTACTACTTAACTACTTACTACTCTTTTATCATATCTCTTCTAAGGCATAATATTGATAATCCCTCAACAGCGTTTGTAGAAATTTCTCGTCACTTCCTTCTGTCTGCTTTATGGATAGGAGTGTACGTACTTTGTCAGCCAGTTGCCGTATACGCCGGGCACGGTCTTTACTTCCAGAAGAGAGCGTTTTATTAATTACATTCACTTGTTCCAGTGATAAATCGGCTGCCGGAGGATATACCGGATGGTAACCTTTAGTCAGGTAGTCGTATTCGTCGAGACTGACTTGTATTTTACGATAATTTTTTTCTTTAATGACCATTGTTCCGGCGGCCAGATCACCCAAACGCTGATGATTCTTAGTCAATAAAATGACGATAACTCCCAATCCGCCTGTGATCGGCAAATCGATAGGAAAGAGAAGCCAACGCAGCAGATAAGAACTAAGACTCGGCGTGGATCCGTCAGCTTTCACCACCCGGATATTCAGCAGACGTTTTCCCAGACTTTGCCCGCGATTGAAGACTTCGCACAACAACGAATAACAGAGTACCGGCAGGTAAACAATCACAAAAAGAAAGAAGAATGAAAAGCCGGAATAAGCGTGAATCCTAAGATAAGACAGAGTAACACTAAATCCTATTACATAAATGAACAGGAAGAAATAGTCTATAATCAGAGCCAGCATACGTTCGCCTATACTTGCCGGTGTCTGGCTGATACGTACAAACTGTCCTGTAATAATAGTGGATTCTGCCATTTCTTTTTAAACATTTTTGTGATTCCGTTGCAAATATATCATAAATCTCTTACTTTTGCTTCGGATTCGGACAAAACTTCTATTCGAATCCCTTAAACGATGAAAGAAGTTACGTTTATTCGCCGGAACATTGAAAAATGGAAAGAGACAGAGAAGGTGGTGGAGAAAGCTGATAAGTTTAATCCCGACCGTCTGGCCGACGCATATACGGAACTTACCGCCGATTTAGCTTTTGCACAGACCCATTATCCTTCTTCCCGTATCACCATTTATCTCAACAATCTGGCTTTTGCATTGCACAATGTGATTTATCGCAATAAGCGCGAAAAGTGGACTCGGATTATTACTTTCTGGACGCAGGAAGTGCCGCAAACGATGCATGATGCCCGTAAGGAATTGTTGGTATCTTTTCTCATTTTCGCTGCCAGTGTTGTGATAGGTATCATTTCGGCTTGGAATGATCCGAACTTTGTCCGGTTGATTCTGGGCAATGGCTATGTGGATATGACACTTGAAAATATAGCTAACGGTGAACCGATGGCGGTATATAACGGTTCGGAGGAGATGCCTATGTTCTTGGGCATTACGCTGAATAATATCATGGTATCTTTCAATTGCTTTGCGATGGGATTGTTGACCAGTTTCGGAACAGGGTATATGTTGCTTTCCAATGGAATCATGGTAGGGGCTTTTCAGACTTTCTTTTACGGAGAGGGACTGTTGGCCGAATCTATGCTGGCCATCTGGCTGCACGGTACGCTTGAGATATGGGCGATCATTGTGGCAGGTGCTGCCGGACTGGCACTTGGAAATAGCTGGCTGTTTCCGGGTACTTATTCGCGCACCGCTTCTTTCCGGCGGGGAGCCAAGAGGGGATTGAAAATAGTTGTGGGAACCGTTCCGGTATTTATCATGGCGGGTTTTATAGAAGGTTTCCTTACGCGTCATACCGAGTTTCCAACGGTACTCCGGTTAGGTATTATTCTGCTTTCACTTGCATTTATTATCTTCTACTATATTTATTTACCAAATAGAAAACAACATGGAGTCACAAAAAGCTAAAGTAGCAATGTATGTAAAGCGTTCTTTCGGGGATAAGATGAACGCTTCATTTGATTTTATAAAGGAGAACTGGAAACCTTTGTTCAAGTTTGCCACGTATCTGATATTGCCCTTGTGTCTGATTCAGGCATTGAGCCTGAATGGGCTGATGAATGGCTCTATGGGTATCACGATGGGGGTTAAGGCCGGCGCTGCCAATCCTTTGGCAGATTTCGGAACGATGTTCTGGGTGAATTACGGATTGACTATAATTTGTTACCTCATCGGCTCTGTTATCCTTACCTCACTGGTTTATGCACTGATCAAGACCTACAATGAACGTGAAGAGCGCTTGGAAGGAGTTACCCTTTCTTCTTTGAAATCTCTGTTGTTTAAAAATGTGGGCCGGTTGTTGAAACTTACCTTGTTCGGTATATTGATAATGATTATCCTATGTGTGGTTATGGGGTTGTTGGCCGCTCTTACTCCTTTCACCTTGATTCTCACTCTTCCGATGTTGGTGGCTTGTGTGATTCCTCTGTCTTTGTTTTCGCCGATTTATTTGTTTGAAAATATCGGTATCTGGGAAGCATTCAAAAAGACGTACCGTTTGGGATTTGCGACTTGGGGCGGTGTTTTTCTCATTGCTTTGATAATGGGATTGATTGGCGGTATCCTGCAAGGTATCACAATGCTGCCCTGGTATGTGGCTACTATTGTGAAATACTTTTTCGCTATGAGTGATAGTGGAAGTGCGGTTACCATCTCTCCCGTTTATAATTTCTTCCTCTATTTAATGGGGATTCTACAGGCTTTCGGAATGTATCTTTCTACCATATTCACCATTATCGGCCTGGCTTATCAATACGGACATGCTTCCGAAGTGGTGGACAGTGTTTCTGTGGAAGAAGACATTGATAATTTCGATAATCTTTGATAGTACGATCGGATGACTGCACCTGCCGATACGATCGTTTATGACTCGCTCACCGTTGCCTATTGGCAAGGTCAACCGGAGTATGATTATAACCGTGAATTAATCACGCCTGAGTTCGATCTCATTGCGTGGCTTAATTTGTGGTTGGGTAAGTTGTTGCAGAAAATATTCGGTAGCACATTTGCTGAAAAATATACGGAAACGATCTTGGTTGCGTTGTTTGTCGTTGCGCTATTATTGATTGTCTGGTTTATCTATAAGAAGCGTCCGGAACTGTTTATGCGTTCGAAAAGAACTTTGCCCTACCGCGTGGAGGAGGATACCATCTATGGCGTGGATTTTCAGAAAGAGATAGACGCGGCCGTTTTCCGCAATGATTACCGGGAAGCAGTGAGACTGCTTTATCTTCAGACCTTGAAGTTTTTGAGTGACGCCGGGAAAATAGACTGGCAACCTTATAAGACGCCGACCGAGTATATTTATGAAATAAAGATTGACACCCTGAAAACTCCTTTCCGTGAATTGACCAATCGTTTTCTTCGCGTTCGCTATGGTAACTTTGAAGCAACCGTTGTCCTTTATCGTGAAATGCAAGCCTTTCAGAAGGAAATGGTAGAAGGAGGTGGGGTATGAAAGGCAGTCGTTGGTTTATTCTCGCTATGGTGCTCTTTCTGGCTGTCATGTTTCTGGTGGAATATAACCTGCCGAAGAAGTTTGTGTGGAATCCTACTTTCAGCCGGTATGATTACCAGCCGTTCGGATGTGCTATTTTCGATGATGTGCTGACGGATTCCTGGCCGGGAGATTATTATTTGAATGATTGGACTTTCTATAATTTTGAGAATGATACGACGGACGAACCTCTTGCCATACTTGCTGTTGCCCAGCGTTTTCAGTTTACGAAAACCGATAGAAATGCGATTATGCGTCTGGCAGAACGGGGGAATAAGGTGATACTGGCGGCTACCGGTTTTTCGCTGTCCGATACATTAGGGTATGATATGTCTTATGCATGGTTTCGTGCTTCGGAGTTAAAGAAATATGTAGGGGCGGTCAATCGTCGCGACAGCCTGTATTGGTTGGCTGATTCTGCGAGTGCTTATCCTGCGGCGATCTTTGAGGTTTATCCGCAACTGTGTGATGCCTTTTTTACAAAATATGATTCGCTTTCCGTACCCTTGGTGAGGAGAGACCGGGCAGCCGCGTCACGAAAAGACTCGATAACGTTAGCTGCAGATAGTCTGATACGAAGCCAGTTGAAAGATACATTGCCCGAGTCGCAGGATTCGGTACGACTTCCTGTTGAATTGCCTACGGGAGTGCTTGCTCTGCGGCATCCTGTAGGAAAAGGAGAGATTGTCCTTATCTCTACTCCTCTGCTGTTTACCAATTATGGTGTACTCGATAAAAATAATGCCGCTTATATCTTCCGTTTGCTCTCACCGGCGAAAGACTTGCCGTTGTATCGCACGGAGGCTTATAATAAATCGGAGTATGAACAACGTTCGCCATTCCGTTATTTTCTGTCGCAGCCACCTCTTCGCTGGGGGCTTTATCTGACGATGATTGCACTCGTGCTCTTCATGGCGTTTACTGCTCGTAGGCGGCAGAGACCGATTCCGGTTATCCGCCAACCGGAGAACAAGACACTGGAATTTACCGAACTGATAGGGACGCTATACTTTCAGAAGAAGAATCATGCGGATTTGGTGCGTAAGAAGTTTACTTATTTTGCAGAGGCTTTGCGACGGAATATACAGGTAGATGTGGAAGAGGAGGTCGATGAAGGAACCCTTTACCGGAAAATAGCCAACAAAACGGGTATGGAAGAAGAGAAGATTGCAAGGCTCTTTGCCGGCTTGCGGCCTGTCATCAAGGGGGAGCGGAACGTTTCGGAACAGGAGATGAAAGATTATATAGACGGCATGAATGAAATATTAAGCCGGATGTAGATGATAATAAATGAAATATTGAACCCGATATAATAGATAGCTTATGAATGATATGAATGAACCCATGGCAGAAGCAACGCCTTCCGCATCTTCTGTGGAAGAGGTACAGAATGAAGTTCCACGTACTGATTTAACTCTTTTTGCCGAAAAGATCGGTGCGCTGAAAGCACGGATCGCTTCGATCATTGTGGGACAGGAACGCACGGTAGATCTTGTCCTTACAGCGATTCTTGCCAACGGTCATGTGCTGATAGAGGGTGTGCCCGGTGTGGCGAAAACATTGCTTGCCCGTCTTACGGCGCGTCTGATCGACGCTGAGTTTAGCCGCGTACAGTTTACACCCGATCTGATGCCGAGTGATGTGTTGGGTACTACGGTTTTTAATTTGAAGACCAATGAGTTTGATTTCCATCGCGGTCCTGTATTTGCCGATGTGGTGTTGGTGGACGAGATCAACCGTGCTCCGGCAAAAACACAGTCCGCCCTTTTTGAAGTGATGGAGGAACGGCAGGCCAGTATCGACGGCTCAACTTACCGGATGGGAGAACTTTATACCATTCTTGCCACTCAGAACCCGGTGGAACAGGAGGGTACGTATAAACTTCCTGAAGCTCAGCTCGACCGTTTCCTGATGAAGATAACGATGGATTATCCGTCGCTGGAAGAGGAGGTGAGTATTCTTGAACGCCATCATACGAATGCTGCTTTGGTGAAGCTGGAAGATGTTCATCCCGTAATTACCCGTGACGAATTGCTGGCATTCCGCAAGCTGATGGATAAGGTGTTCGTGGATCGCACACTGTTGCAGTATATTGCTCTTATCGTGCAGCAAACCCGTACCAGTAAAGCGGTTTATCTGGGTGCTTCGCCCCGTGCTTCTGTGGCTATGTTGCAGTCCTCCAAGGCGTATGCCCTTCTGCAGGGACGCGATTTCGTAACTCCCGAGGACATTAAGTTCGTAGCTCCCTATGTACTCCAGCACCGCCTTATTCTCACAGCAGAAGCAGAAATGGAAGGCTATTCTCCGGTAAAGGTGACGCAACGGCTCATCGACAAAGTAGAGGTACCGAAATGAGGGGAGAGTTGAGATGGGAGAATTGAGAGGGGAGACGGGAGAATTGAGATGGGAGAAGGAAAAGTTGTCATTGAATATCGATTAAAAGCCTTGAAACGGAAACTGATGGAACAAAAACTTCATAGAATGAGAAGCTTATAAACAATAGAGAATGAGTTAAATAATAAAGAATGAGTCTACTTTAAAAAGTGCATTTTAGCACTTTTACCCCCATTCAGAAGTGTCTGTAGGGCGTTAATTTCTGACGAAAAAGACTTTTTAAAGTGGACTCAAGTATAAAAAAGAGTTATTTCAATCGTAAATCGTAAATCGTCAAATCGTAAATAAATTCATGTATTTGTCCCGGCGTTTTTATCTGTTTATCCTTGTCATTATCCTGCTGCTTTGCGGCGGGTATATGTTGGGTACTCTGTTCCTGTTGGGGCAGATCGCATTGGCTGTTTTAATTTTTGCGGTTGCGATGGATTTTCTTCTTCTCTATCGCACGAAGGGGATCAGGAGTTTCCGGCAATGTTCTTCCCGTTTCTCGAATGGAGATGATAACGAGGTACATTTGCGCGTGGAAAGCAGCTATGCTTTCCCTGTCCGGTTGTCGGTTATCGATGAGGTGCCTGTTATATTCCAGCAGCGTGATATCTGTTTTAATTTGTCTCTCGGAAGCGGTGAAGGGAAAACGATTACCTATCATTTGCATCCCACCCGGCGGGGGACGTATGGTTTCGGATACATCCGTGTGTTTGTTACTACGCGTATCGGACTGATTGAACGTCGTTTTACAGATGCCGGGCCACAAAAGATAAAAGTATATCCCTCTTACTTGATGTTACACCGTTACGAGTTGCTTGCTATGAGTGATAACCTCACGGAATTAGGTATAAAGAAAATCCGGAAAGTGGGTCATCAGACGGAGTTCGAACAGATAAAGGATTATGTGAAAGGAGATGATTATCGTACGATCAACTGGAAAGCCAGTGCACGGCGGCATCAGCTAATGGTCAATGTATATCAGGACGAACGTTCGCAGCAGATATATAATGTGATAGACAAAGGGCGTATCATGCAGCAGGCTTTTAAAGGAATGACCTTGTTGGATTATGCCATCAATGCCTCACTTGTTCTTTCGTATGTGGCTATACGTAAAGATGATAAAGCGGGGCTGGTGACTTTTAACGAACATTTCGATACCTTTGTCCCTGCTTCCAAGCAGACGGGGCAGATGCAGACTTTGCTCGAAAGTCTTTATGCGCAGGAGACCACTTTCGGGGAAACCGACTTCTCCGCCCTGTGCGTGCACTTGGCCAAACATATAGGGAAACGCAGTTTGTTAATACTCTATACCAATTTCAGTAACCTCAACAGTATGAACCGGCAACTGCCTTATCTGCAACAACTGTCTCGCCAGCATCGCTTATTGGTGGTGTTCTTTGAAGATGCCGATCTGAAAGAATATGTTGCCGGAAAACCTGTGGACACTGAGGGGTATTATCGTCATGTCATTGCCGAGAAGTTTGCGTATGAGAAACGGCTTATCGTAAATACGCTAAAACAACACGGCATCTATTCCGTCCTGACTACTCCCGATAACTTGTCTGTCGATGTTATCAATAAATATTTGGAGATGAAGTCGAGACAGTTGATATGATGGTTAGCGGTTAAACGATTAGTGACGAGCGGTTAGTGACAAGTGGTTAATGGTTAGTGATAAGTGATTGATATGTTATCATTTTCCGGATTGTAATCGATGCCGGTTTGTCATTGTCTCCTGTTTTTGTCAAGAGCAGATTTACTTATTCTTAACTAAAAAGAACGTCATCCGGCAAAAAGTACCTTTTCTACTGCAACCGATAATGCAAAGCGTTGTAAGAAGTAATGAAACGAACCGTAACATGCCGTGTGACGAACCGTAACATGCCGGCATATTTCCGGCAAACACTGTTCTAAAGTATACTAAATATCCTGTTTGGAACCCCTTTCACGGGTATATATAAAAGAAAGGAGGAAATCTTGCGATCTCCTCCTTTATGTACAGTTTAACTGAATCTACTTTATGATTACATTGGCAAATATACTACATTCTAATCGTAATTCCAAGAGAATGGAGGAAAAAGAAGGCCATCCCAATCAATAACAATCCCAATATACCGTAAACAATTCGGGCACGGGTACGACCTATTCGTCTGACAATAGCTTGTGCATTGTGTGCAGTGAAGAACCATCCCCAGTTTAATAATGAAGCAAGGAGAGAGATGGTTCCGGCAAGGGCGAACAGACCCAGAATAAAGTAGTGCGGCGTCATCGTTTACTAAAGAGTGATTTTCCGGCTTCCGTCTTCCAATTCTTCAATGGTTACCTTTACGGCATTACCCGGAAGGAGTTCTTCCACCAGTTCCGGCCATTCTATGAAACAGAGAGCACCACTATAGAAATAGTCTTCATATCCCATATCGTATACTTCGCTGAGCTTTTTGATCCGGTAAAAATCGAAGTGGTAAATCAATTCACCTCCCTCATCGGAGCGGTATTCGTTAACGATAGCGAATGTAGGAGAAGTGATAACATCCGAAACCCCTAACTCTTCACAAAGTGCCTTTACAAAGGTAGTCTTCCCGGCTCCCATTTTTCCGTAAAGGGCAAAGACCGTATTGTCACCCATAGCAGAGATAAACTCCCGTGCGGCTTCGTGTATCTGGTCTAATGATTGAATTTTAATTTCCATAATTTTATTTCCTATTGGACAATTTACTGTTTACTATTAATTACATCATGTTTTTCTTCCCTTTTCTCTAAACACCCCCCCCTAAATTCTTCCATCTCCATTTTCCCATCTCAAATCTCCCTTCTCCCATCTCGAATCACCTCATTTTCCCTTCATCGTGATAAGCGGAATGATCATTTCTTCCATCGAGATACCTCCATGTTGGAAAGTGTTAGTATAGTAAGATACATAATAATTGAAGTTGTTAGGATAGGCCAGGAAGTCACGTCCACTGGCGAAGATGTACTTCGTGCTTACATTGGGCGATGGCAACAGGGCATCTGCCGGGCGGCTTATTTCGAATACTTGTTTCGGATTGTACGACATATTGCGCGATAGTTTGTAGCGCAGGTTTGTGTTGATTTCTCCGTTGTTGGCTTGTACTCTGATAGGATTGTCTACGCGGATACTGCCGTGATCGGTGGTAACCACTACCCGTACTTTTCGGGCTGCAAGTTCTTTCAGCAAGTCGCGTACCGGTGAATGGCGAAACCATGACAGGGTAAGGCTACGATAAGCAGCTTCCGTAGAAGCGAGTTCGCGGATCATCTTACTTTCCGTGCGGGTATGGCTCAGCATATCGATAAAGTTGAATACTACCACGTTCAGATCATTTTGCATCAGTTGCGGAAGCTGGGCGACAAGGCGTTCACCGGCAGATGCATCGTTAATTTTATGATACGAAAAAGTATGCTGACGGCGATACCTGTCGAAGCAGGTTCGTATCAGTGGAGCTTCATTCAAATTCTTGCTTTCTTCTTCGTCCTCGTCCACCCACAAATCAGGAAACATACGCGCTATCTGATCGGGCATGAGTCCGGAAAATATCGAATTACGTGCATATTGCGTGGCCGTAGGCAAAATACTGAAATAGAGTTGTTCTTCGAAAGTGAAAAGTTCCGACAACTCGCTGGCTACAACACGCCATTGGTCATAACGGAAGTTGTCGAGCACAAGGAAACAGACTTTCTCCCCTTGGTCGAGCAAAGGAAAAATACTGCGTTTCATCAAGTCCGGACTCATCATTGGGGCCTCCTGCGGAACATTCCCTTTGCGTGTGGGATCCATTGTTTTCATCCAGTCAAGGTAGTTTCTCTTGATGAATTTGGCAAAGGCGGTATTGGCCTCTGTCTTTTGCATGGACAGCATTTCGCTCATGGGGCTGTCGCTTGCTTCCAACTCCAGTTCCCAATAGACGAGACGGCGATAGAGCTCTATCCAGTCGTCGGCAGTCAGGGAGTCATTGATCTGCATGCCTATTTTACCGAAATTCTGTTGATAAGCCGTTTGCGCCACTTCCGACACAATGTCGCGGCGGTGCAGGTTTTTCTTTAAAGATAGGAGTATCTGGTTGGGATTGACAGGCTTAATCAGATAATCGGCTATTTTACTGCCGATTGCCATATCCATAATATCCTCTTCCTCACTCTTGGTAATCATGATAACAGGTACGGTAGGAGAGATGTCCTTTATCTGTGCCAATGTCTCGAGCCCGCTGATACCGGGCATATTCTCGTCAAGGAAGATAAGGTCATAGTCCGTTTCACGGCAACGGTCAAGAGCGTCTTGTCCGTTACTTACAGTATGAACCTCGTAGCCTTTCGACTCGAGGAAAAGAATATGCGGGCGGAGAAGGTCTATCTCGTCATCTACCCAAAGTAATCGGTCTTTCTTCATCTTGATATCTACTATTTACAGTTTACTATTTACTATTTGGTTGCGCTTTCATGGCGATACCCGTGAGGGATACGCTTTAGTATACATAGAAAGAGCCGCCGGTATCGTCTATCTCTTCGCCTTCATCTTCGTCTTCCGTGGCGTTCTCGTCTACCGGTGGCAGGTTCTGCAACGGTTCATCCAAGGTGCTGCCGTCTATCGGCAGGTCTTCGTCTGTACCGGCCGGTAACGGATTGAAAGTGCGTTGATAGAAGGTGTCATAATCATCAAAACTATAGAACTGGTTCAATAGTTCATAATTGGCTTGAGAAATAAGGATCGCTCTCATTCCGCTGAGCCTTTCGTTCATATGCGGATCAGCGTAGAGCTGGCGTTGGTAATATTGCGCTTCGTCATAATTGGCGAAGGAACTGATGACTAACCGGCCGATACCCCGGTCGTGGGAGAAGGCGAGGTCGAAGTTCTTTACCATGAATGAGGAGAAGTTGTAACGGGCCACTTCATAAAGAAGCTGATTCTCGTTTACCTTTCCTTCTTCGTACGCAAGGACGAACACGAATGGTGTGTTACGTTCCGCGCTGAATTCCGGAATGCTGTCCATTCCGGCTGTCCGTGTGCTGTCTGAAGCAATGTCGGCATTTCTGCGTGACCATATACTTCCGAAAGAAACACTGCCTTCCGACAGAAGACGGCCTTCCTGTACTCCTTTCAGGATATGTGCGGCAAGATCAGTAATTTCGTTTTCCGGATATTGCTGTACCAGCTCTTTCAGTTCGCTGAGGAATTGTTTCTGGTCTCCTCTTTGCAAGGCGCTTACGGCATGCAGGAACATGAATTTCGGGCGGTGTTGCCCCATCGGATATTTCTTTGCGGATAACTCCGCATTCGTCACTACCCGGTTATACTCCCCTGCCTGATACTTTTTGTACGTGTCGGCATAGAGCGAGTCTTCCAAGTGCTTTCCATAAACGGCGTTGTAGGCGAAGTCCGGATCAGAGAGTGTCTTGGCATATTTGCTGTCCGGGAAACGCTCGATCAACTGCTGTTTGTAAAGATTGGCATCCGCCATGCGTTCCATTCGTCCCAACATCAGGAACAGGTTATAGTATGCTTCATCCAATTGGGCGAAGTCGGGAAAATCATGGATTAACCGTCCGAACGAATGTTCTGCACGTGGGAAATCTTCCAGTTTATCTTTGTATATCATTCCCATGTTAAACAATCCATCCGACAATATTTCGTTGGAAGCCGCCATCGCTTCTTCCGTCAATGGAATTTGTTGCAGGTAGAACAACGGATTCTTTTCGTCGATGGTCGTTGTGTCGGCAGCCAGTTCCGAACCCGGAGCAGCAGGTTGCAGGCTCTCGCCGTCACCGGATATGTTTTCGTCTTGAGTACCTCCATTGCCGATCGAGTCTCCTTCTGCTGTCGGTTCATCGTAATTGACAGGGTCGAAGTCATCCAGAGAAACCACGGTTTTATTTCGTCTTCGCCAGTTATCCTCCAATTTGCGGCGTCCCCACAGACGTTGGAAATCTGCTTTACCCTGTGTCACCAATTGTGAATTATAGAAATACCAGGAATTGTCTCCGGTAGGGACAGTCGGTTGTGTGGTAGTCGGTCTTTGCGGAGCATTGGCAGCATTTTCGGCAGCAACAGCTTCACGCATGGCGTCCCGTTCGGCCTCTTTTGCCAATCTTTTTTCTTCCTCTTCTTTCTGAATAACCCGTGCTATCAATGTATCGATTACCACCATACGGGCAGCACTATCCAATGACGCCAGATGTTGCAGACTGTCTTGCAATTCTACCGCAGTAGCGAAAGGCACCAACTCATCCAATACTTCAGAACGTCTTGTGAGCTCTTCATATTCCGGATGTGTCTTGTCCAGCAACCCGGTGGCATCAGCATAGGCCGTTTGTGCTTCGGCATAGCGGCCCATTTGCCAGCAAAGATTGCCTAAGGTGAGTTGCAGTATTCCCTTTTCCACCCCTCCGCGTGTACTCTTTTCTACTCCCAGATGATATTCTTTGATAGCTTGGGCAGTGTCTTTGGCCGAAAGATAGATGTTTCCTAATGCATAATGAATCTGATCGAGGTACTCCTTGTTTTTATCACTGCGTGTCATCCGGTACAATTTGTCTGTGGCCTTCTTTACTTGTGCGGGATTACTTAGTTCTCCATATGAAAAACATTCTGTCTGGCGGATACGCGCGTTCAATTCCATCTCATAGGGAGGGCTGAGTTTGATAACCTTTCCATAGGCCTGATATGCTTTAGCCGGGTCTTGCAACAATTGGTATAATTGTCCCAAAAGAAAATACTCGCGGGATTTTTGCCGTTTGTTCTTTTCGTTTTTGATGGTAGTAAGCAGGTGGGGAATGGCTTCCCGGTAACGTTGGCTTCCCAGCAAGTAGTGTCCATATGTTCTGGAATATGCCGGAGCCAGTGTAGCCGGAAGGCTGTCATTGTTCACTTTTTGCAAAACATCTTCCGCATCATAATACCACCCCATCTGTGTGTAGCATTGGGCAAGCCAAATACGGGCATTTGCCGTGATTTTGGGTTGTCCGGCGTAGAGTCGTGCGATGTATGAGAAAGTAGCGGCTGCTTCCGGAAAGTCTCCTTTCTGGAATTGTGCTTTTCCCATCAGCATCCAGGCATTGTGCAGGAACGGATTGAATTCACGGCGTGCCAGCCATTGTTTGTATTCGGGTGTATAGCGTTTTCCCGGCTTCCGGGGAGGTTTTCGCTTGATGGAGTGCACGGCGATGGCCTTTTGCGATTTTTCGATGGCACGTTCAAAGTCACCGCTTCCGGTACCGACCGTCGATTTATTACCGATAGGATAGAGCGGCAACATCTCCATGTAGTTATCCTTATTCCCCTTTTCGATAGCTTTACATCCCGATTTATAGGCTTCATTCCCGTTAAAGTATACATTGTAGCGGGTAGTCATCGCATGATAGAAACGGCTTCCTTTCGTATTCTTTTTAGTCGAGCATCCCGTAAGTAATAGGATGATTAATAATGTGCCAATGCGCCAATGTGCCAATGTGCCAATGCGGAAATGAGTCAATGTGCCAATGAATTTATGTACCCGTGCGCCAATTACTTTGCTAACTTTTTTCACAGCGCAGCTAATTGGCACATTGGCACATTGGCACATTGGCACATTACCTCTCATCTTTTTATTACTTTGCATACGGCATAGATTAAGATGGATACGAATATGATAGAAGCCCCGGAGGGTACTTTCCAATGGTAGGATACGAACAAGCCGCCTAAGCATCCTAAAAATCCGATACCGATGGATAACCAGATGATGCGTTTGAAGCTGTAAGTGAACAGGTTTGCCGTCATTTGCGGGATGGTAAGCAACGAGATGGCCAACACGATGCCTACCATACGAAGACAGGAGACGATGGTTAAGGCAATAAACATCATCAGAAGATATTCGAATGCTGCTACGGGGATTCCTTGCGAACGGGCGAACTCACGATCGAATGCCACATAAATAATCGGATGGATGAACAGGCAAAAGAATAGGATAAGTAATGTCGCAAGTATACCGAGCATCAGCAAATCTCCTGTGGTGATGGTAAGTATATTGCCAAACAGATAGGCAGACAAGTCCGGTGCGAATCCCGGCGCGAGGAAACTGAACATGATGCCCAATGCCATCCCTAATGTCCAGAATACGGCAATGGCAGAGTCTTCGCGCATGTCTTTCCGTTTACTCAGCCATTCTACTCCGAAAGCCGATAATACCGAGAATATGGCCGCCGAAAGGATAGGGGATATTCCTGCGAACAATCCCAAGCCGATGCCGCCGAAGGAGGCATGTGTAATTCCTCCGCTGATGAATACCAGCCGGCGCGTCACTATATAAGTGCCGATAATTCCGCAGGCTATACTGGCCAGTAGGCTACCTAACAAGGCATGTTGAAAAAAGGTATATTGTAACAGATCCATCCAGATGCTTAACTTACTAATTATTAATAACGGAGAAAGGGAGTTACTTATTATAATCTCAGGGATGTATTCTCCGTTCTCCTATAATGAGAAAAACTTCGTCTTTTATATCATCGGGCAGATTGATACCGCGTAATTGCAGACTCCGCACCCATCCGGCTACGTCAGTCTCCTGCATGGTATAAAATACGTCACGGAACATTTCTATTTCGTCACCTGTATATGCTTCCGGTGCCCGGCCGATGAATCGGTCCAGTTCCTCGTCATCGTAATATTCTATCTTTTTACTTACAGCAGCCAACAGGCTGTCTTTTTCACAGACTTCGTGCTGTCCGCAACATTCTGCGTCTACTTCTTTCACTTCGGGAAAGCTTTCCAACTCTCCGGCGTCTATCTTTTTTTGCAGCCTTCTGTTGCGGATGTATCCGGCAATCATTGCCACGATGGCAAGCAATAACAGGCTTATTAATAATATCCACATATTCTCGAAATCCTTAAATTGGAGACAAAGGTACTCATTTATTCACCACAGGTTATATAGATTAACACAGATTATTATCTGGCCTTTGTGGTGTTGGAACTGTCAGGGTTGTTCTATACTGATTTTGAATCCTGCTTGTTTCAAGTTCTCCCAGTAAGACGGATAGGATTTGGTCACCACTTGCGGATCTGCAATGCGCATCTTCGGGAAACGGACGGCTGCCGGTGCAAAAGCCATTGCCATACGGTGGTCTTCGTAGGTGTTTATCACCGGCTCGGCTTCCGGTTCGCAACGCTCACCTTCCCAACAGAGTATACTGTCTTGTTCGTCGCAAAGGATATAGCCGAGTTTATACAACTCGTTTTCCAATGCAGCAATACGGTCTGTCTCTTTTATTTTCAGACTTTGCAGGCCGGTGAAGCGGAAGGGGATGCCTAAAAGACAACAGGTCACTGCGAATGTTTGTGCCAAGTCGGGGATATCTATGAAGTTTTCGTCTAACCGTTCCGGGAGTGTTCCGTTTTTCTTCAGGAGAACTCCTTCGTGGATGAATTCGGTTTCTACACCCAGGCGCGCAAAGATCTCTGCACCACGGCTGTCTCCCTGATAACTATTGGGAAACAAGCCGATAAGTTCGATTTCCGCTTTCTCTGACAGAGCGGCTATCTGATACCAGTAGGAAGCGGCACTCCAGTCACTTTCTACCATAAATGATACCGGTATATAAGGTTTCGGAGACACTTCGATGCTGTTTTCCGAAAGCCAGGAAGCCTGTCCGCCGAAGTCTTTCATCAGCTGTAATGTCAAGTTGATGTAAGGGCGGGAAATAATCTCTCCGCTAAGATGCAGGCGAAGTCCGTTTTTCAGAACGGGTCCGATCATCAGTAGTGCAGAGATGTATTGCGAACTGACATTCCCTTTCAAGGTGATTTCATTTCCCGTCAGTTCTTTTCCATGAATACGTAAGGGGGGATATCCCTCTTTATTCACATAGTCGATTTGTGCCCCTAATTCACGTAAGGCATTGACCAGTATTTGTATAGGACGCTGCTGCATCCGTTCTGTTCCGGTGAGAATATGGGTTCCGGGAGTCGTACTCAGATAAGCGGTCAGAAAACGCATGGCAGTTCCTGCTGCCATGATATCTATGGTTTCGTTGTTTCCATCCAATGCTTTAATCATGACGAGCGTGTCGTCACAATCGGACAGGTTGCATGGCGGAGTAGTGCCTTGGGCAAGCGCATTGAGAATAAGTGCACGGTTACTGATGCTTTTAGAAGCGGGTAATTGTATGGTAGCCTTCACGGCGGAAGGAACTGATAGTTTATAACGCATGGCTTTTGATACGATAATAATTAATGTACCTGCAAAAATAAGGATTTATTTTCGCATAATTCGATTATCGGAGTAACAGATATCTTAATATACCTATCTATTGGTAAATTAATGGGTATTTTATGAAAATACAGGTAGCATAGTTGCATATATAGACCCGGATATATATCTTTGTGCCATTCCCTTTATGATGTAAATAAAGACCCGGTGAGAAGAAGCATTAGAAAAAGAGTCTGCATTTCATGGTTGTTGCTTGCAACATTCATGCCTTTCTTCGTGGTGAAAGCATTTCACCATCACGAAGCGGAAAATGCCGTGTCTGCTTCTTGTCCGGATACTCATCATTCCCACCATTCGCATAATGCTTGTGATGATTGTGCTGTCTGTAAATACTCTCTTTCTCTTTTTACGGAAGCCGATTCATCCGATTTTATACTGATATTGCCGCTCGTCCTTTATGAGCGGGTTACTTACCCGGAAAAGATAGCATATGCGCTTTCTTATTCCCATTATCTGCGCGGACCTCCGGTAGCATAATTACTTCTTATTTCTTTCACAGTATTATAAACAATAAATTGTAAATGATGCGTATCGGATTTATTTCGGGCGTGTTAGGTGTATTCTTTACCCTATGCGTCCATGCGCAAAAGTCCGATTCAATACAAAGTGTGTCTTTATCTGAAGTGGTTGTTACGGAATCGTACCGGCAATATCAGATGAAAAAGACGGCACTTACGGTTGATGTGGCAAACAAGGACTTTTTGCGGAAAAACTTTACCGGTAACTTGATGCAAGCTATGGCTAATATTCCAGGTGTGCAGGCAATGGATATCGGAGTCGGTGCTTCGAAACCGATGATCCGGGGAATGGGATTCAACCGGATTGTTGTATCGGAGAACGGAGTGAAACAGGAAGGGCAACAATGGGGAGCAGATCATGGATTGGAATTGGATGCTTTTAATGTAGAGACCGTCAGTGTGTTGAAAGGGCCTTCTTCCTTGCTTTATGGAAGTGATGCTATGGGAGGGGTAATTGATATTCAACAGGCTGCCTTGCCTGTTGCCGATCAGTTTTTCGCGGAAGCGGCGCTTTTGGGAAAAACAGTGAATGGTACGGTGGGCGGTTCTCTTATGCTGGGCTTTAAAAAAAATGTATGGTTTGCCAAAATCCGTTATTCCGAACAACATTTCGGGGATTATCGGGTACCGGCGGATACGGTGGTTTATTTGACTCAGAAAATGCCGTTATATGGGCGGAGGATGAAGAATACAGCTGGATTTGAGCGGAATGTCAGTTTTTTTACCCGGTATCATCGGGGTGGATATAAGTCGGATTATATGGTGAGTAATGTGTTTCAGAAGAACGGTTTTTTTCCGGGGGCACATGGGATTCCCGATATATCACGGTTACAGGATGACGGGGATAATCGTAATATAGAATTACCCTTCAGTAGAGTGAATCATGTGAAGTTTACTACCCATCAGCAGTATGTTTGGGAAAAGGTACTTCTGTCAGCGGATTTGGGCTTTCAGAATAATCACCGGGAAGAATGGAGTCTGTTTCATACACATTATGGGACACAATCGCCGCCCGAACAAGATCCTGATAAAGAGCTGGCTTTTGAACTGAATACTTTTAGCACTTCGGTCAGGTTACGCTTGTTCGGTTTTTCTTTTTGGGAGCATACGGTCGGTTGGGATGTTCAACATCAACGAAATGCGATCTCCGGTTATGCCTTTCTGTTACCGGAATATCATCGTTTTTCTACCGGCTTGCTCTGGCTTACCACTTATCGTCCCAACAATTCTTTTTCTGTTTCGGGAGGGATACGCTATGACTACGGTGCGGTTCATATTTCGTCTCATGAAGACAATTATCTGGCGACTTATTTAATAGGACAGGGTTATGATGAGGAACAGGTGGAGTCTTATCGTTGGAACAGTCATAAAGTAAACAAGCGGTTTGGTGATTATTCTCTGTCATTAGGGATGGTATGGAATCCGGTTCCGGTGCATCTGTTGAAAATAAATATCGGTCGTAGCTTCCGTTTGCCCGGTGCCAATGAATTAGCTTCCAATGGAGTACATCATGGGACTTTCCGTCATGAACAGGGTGATGCTTTGTTGGCTTCCGAGCAAGGATGGCAATTGGATACTTCCTATCTTTTTGAACGTCGGGGCGTGTCTGCTTCTATTTCTCCGTATGTCAGTTGGTTTAGCAATTATATTTTTCTGCACTCTACCGGAGAATGGTCTGTGTTACCTCATGCCGGACAAATTTACCGGTATGCGGAAGCAGAAGCTGTGTTCGTCGGTTTGGAAGCAGCGTTCAGTGTCGATTTTTTTCATCGGTTCAATTATCGTTTCTCCGGCGAATATATCTATACTTATAATTGTGACGAGCATATTCCACTGAGTTTTTCACCTCCTGCTTCCATGCGTAATGTGTTGACATGGAGGAAGAATCAATTTGCCGTTTATGCAGAGTGGCAAGCCATTGCCTCTCAAAATCGGGTAGATCGTAATGAAGATCGCACTCCGGGAACTGATTTGTTCCATCTTGGTGGAACAGTAAATCTTCCGGTTGGAGGAACAAAAGTTGAAATAACACTGACAGCCCGGAATATATTCGATACCCGACATTACAATCATCTCAGTTTCTACCGGAAGATGGAGATACCAGAACCGGGACGGAACTTTCAGTTATTAATTAAAATACCTATTAAACGATTATTAAAATGAAAACAAAAAATTATTTCATAGCCATACTGGCGATTTCCGCAGCTACATTTTTTTCTTGTGACAATAATGATAGTGATACCACTAAACCAGTGATTGAACTACATGAACCGGCTGAAGGGCAAGCTTTACTGATCGGCTCGGAAGAAGGTGTGCATTTTGAGATGGATCTTTCGGATGACGTCATGCTGAAGTCTTACAAAATAGATATTCATAATAATTTCGATCATCATTCGCATGGAAGAACCAGGGTAGAAAGAGGTGGAACAGCTTTTTCATTCAACCGTTCATATGATGTTTCCGGTCAGAAAACTGCACACATACATCATCACGATATTGTAATTCCTGCAGATGCAACTCCCGGGAATTATCATTTGATGGTGTATTGTACGGATGTTGCAGGTAATGAAAGTTATATTGCCCGTAATATTGTGCTTAGTACGACGGCATCTTTACATGTACATGAAAAATGAGTAGGAACAGGCGTTTGTATCGGGCCGGACTTTTCAAACTGAGCCTGATCCCAAATGTGTTCCACTAAAAAATAAATCAGCCACTTACTTGATTGTAAATGGCTGATTTTCGGTAGTCGGGATGACAAGATTCGAACTTGCGACCACACGCCCCCCAGACGCGTACTCTACCGGGCTGAGCTACATCCCGAATTGCGGATGCAAAAGTAGTACTTTATTTTTAAATAGCCAAGAAACGCATGAATAATTTCTTCCTAAAAATGTTTTGATTTGATGATGAGTGAATGGTTGATCCATAATTTCTGCTGTAAAAGTATTATTTTTGAAGTGTTTTTCATTCTGATTTCAGAAGTTTATAAAGAAAAAGGTTATTATATATTATAGGATAAAAACTTTAAATGTTTCGTATTTGTTTATGAAAGAATGTAAATAGTATGTGCTTTTTTTCTGTAATGTGATACCAAAATTCTTGTATTTGTACCCAATAATCAGCTATATTATATTTTTGCATAAATATTTTAAAGATAAATTAGTGAATGCCAAATAGTAAAATAAAAGGATCGTTAGAAATCAGTGTCCTTGGCGATGAATTCAAAATCTGCAGAAATTTGAAGTATCTTCCTTTGACAACTTATCCTTCTTATATCCAGACGGGGCTGATCGTTTTCTGTTTAAAAGGCAATGCGAATATTAACATATATGATAATGAACATCTGTTATGTGAAAATGAATTAGCTGTCTTTTTCCCGGGACAGCTTGTGTCGTTTACGAATTTTAGTGATGACTTTATAACGCTTACTTTTATTCTTTCATCCTCTTTTTATGAGGATGTTTTGAGCGGGGTACATCGTTTTTCTCCTCATTATTTTTTTTATATGAGGAGTCATTTCTGGTTTTCCTTGAATGAACGTGAAGTGGCTGGGTTCAATATGTATTTTGATCTGATTTCGAACCGGATAAGGCAGAGACAGGGGCCTTACCGGAGAGAAGCTTTGATTCATTTGCTGAGATTCTTCTATCTTGATCTGTATAATACTTATCTTAATGATTCTCTGTTGATGGGAGGGCATAAGCCGGATGCACGTAAAGAAGAATTAGCCGATCAGTTTTTTAAACTGATAATGGAGCACTACAAAGAAAACAGAGAGGTAGCTTTTTATGCCGATAAATTGTTTATTACTTCCAAATATCTGTCTATGATAATCAAGGAAGTAAGCGGTAAAACGGCTAAAGATTGGATAACTGAATATATTGTTTTGGAAATTAAGGCGTTGCTGAAGAACTCTACTATGAATATCCAGCAAATTGCTATTAAGACAAATTTTGCCAATCAGTCTTCATTAGGACGTTTCTTCAGGAAACATACCGGTATGTCGCTCTTGGAGTATAGAATGCAGAAATAAAAATGAATAAAACAAATGAAACAAGCAGAAAAGATTTGGAAACGTAGGTGGAGGACAGTATGCGGAATTATATTGTTGCAGGTTTTCTTATGTCCTTTGTTTGCTACAAACCTGCAACTGAAAGACGGAGGAATTCTTATTGTTAATGCAAACTCAGACCTTTCGCCACTGTGTAATCATATTATCAGTGAGTTGATTCATAGTTTGCCGGTAGAATACAAAGGTATGGCAATTTCACCAGAGAACCTGAATTTGGCACAGGTGTATGACGAAATGCAGATGGATACAGTGCGAATGAATCTGTTTACCAAATATGAAAATAAAATTCCGGCACTCGTTATTATAATGGGCGGGAATACTTGGATGTTGATTCATGAAGAGTTGGAAAGGCGATGGAAAGACACTCCGGTAATTCTGTTTACAGAAAACAATTATGTGGGGCCCACCAGCGTTTATTACCAAAAAATGGCTATTTCACGTGGAGAACAGATACCATTGCGAAGTATCATAAACGGGCACAATGTGGTTTTAGTATATGCTCCCTATTATATAAAGGAGACAATCGATTTGATGTATGGGCAGATTCCCGATATGAGTGAGTTGGTATTCATCTCGGATCGTCGATGGTTTAGTGCTCAGTGCAGGCAGGAGGTAGCAGAAGCGGTGGTGAAGTATTTTCCCGATTTGCGATTACGTTTTTTTACAGAGGGGCAAAAGAGCATGGAGGAAATAGTGAGCTATCTTAAACGGACTGATAAAAATACAGGGGTATTGTATGCAGCATGGGAAGTGCTTGATATTCCTTCTTCCAATACGTCATTATTGTCTGCACGTACTTATAAACTGTTGAATCAGTATGGCATGCAGCCTGTATTCACATTGGGCGATATGAATGGGAAAACGGGATTGGTAGGTGGCTATTTTTCATTGTCGAAAGATATAAGTAAGGCAATAGCGGATGTCAGTATTAAAATTCTGAATGGAAGCAAAGCTTCTGAGATACTGACTACAAAAGTGAATGCCGGTCCTGTTTTTAATTATGAAGAATTGCTTAGAACCGGGTTGGAGCCTGGTCTTTGTCCGTCGAATACCTATTTTTATGATAAACCTGCAAATTTCATAGAGCAGTACAAGTATATTTTGGGTGCTGTTTTGCTATGTATTGTTTTCGGAATAATTCTTTTGTTGGTTCGCATCCATTTCTTGAGTAATATCCGTAGGATACAGGCAAAACAGATCTATTTAATGAGCAATTATAATGATCTGTTTAATGATATGCCTCTTGTTTATCTGAGATGCCGGCTGATAAGAGGAGAGGATGACAAGGTAAATGATTATTTGATTATAGATGTTAATCCCAGCTTCGAAAAACATTTTGGCAAGAAAGAAGAGGCCTTAGGTAAACGGGGAAGTGTACTGAATAGTTCCGAAGTTTTCGCCTGTTTAAAGAAGTATATGGACGTAGCAGGGCGGGAACGTAAAACAGTGTCTTTTCCTATGCATGCCAGAAACGGGCACGATTATGACGTTCTTGTTATGAACTCCGATACTCCGGAGGTGATTAATGTGTTCTGTGTGGATACTACCGAGCTTATTCATACTCGTCAGTCATTACGGACCATTAATCATAAATTGTCTATGGCACTCGGTATTGCAAATATTACCCCTTGGAGATGGAATCTGGTAGAGAACTGTATTTGGTTTGATGGTAACAGAGAACTTAGGAGTGGTGCCACATCGGAAATGAAAGAAGACTCTTTTGCTATGCCTGTATCGGAAATAGTAAAGGGAATTCACAAAGACGATTTAAAACGGGTAAAAGAGGCTTTTCGTGATTTGAGAGACGGGAAAAAGCAGAAAGTGAACGAAAAACTTCGTGCACTTACTGTCCCTTATACGGATTATGACTGGCTGGAGGTTTGGGCAGCTGTTGATGAAACGGATGATGCGGGCAAGCCATTGACCCTTATCGGTTCTGCACTGATTATAACCGACAGGAAAAAGATGGAGGAAGAACTCATTGCCGCCAAGGAAAAAGCAGAAGAGGCTAACCGGCTTAAATCTGCATTTATAGCCAATATGAGTCATGAAATACGTACACCGTTAAATGCCATTGTCGGTTTTTCCAGTGTACTCGATTCTGCCAAAAGTGAAAAGGAACGCAAGGAATATTTACATATCATCGAACATAATAATCAATTATTGCTCCAATTGATTAATGATATTATTGATCTCTCGAAAATTGAAGCGGGGACATTGGAATTTGTGAATTCGAATGTTTATCTGGATGATCTGATGCAGGAATTGGAAAGAATGTTTCGTCCGAAAGCGGAAGAGAAAAAGCTGGCGTTACAGTTTGATGATTTGCATATGGAATGCTATGTAAATGCAGACCGGAACAGGTTGATGCAGGTAATGAATAACCTGCTGTCCAATGCTATTAAATTTACCTCCGAAGGAAGCATTCATTTTGGCTTTTCCCGTTTGAATAACGGCATGCTCCGCTTCTATGTTGCCGACACCGGATGTGGCGTTCCGGAAGAGTATCGGCAGAAGATATTCGGACGTTTTGTGAAGTTGAACAGCTTTGTTCAAGGCATTGGTCTGGGATTATCTATTTGTGATACGATTGTCCGGTATATGAATGGGGAAATCGGTGTTGAATCGAATAAAGGCAAGGGCTCTGTGTTTTGGTTTACAATACCTTATCAGGAAGTAAAAGGAATATAAAGAGGATTCTATCCTCTTTATATTCCCATACATTCCCGATAGAAATCAAACATCCCGAAAATCTGATCTTTGTCGGCTGTTTGATTGATACTGATATCTCCGATTTCTTTCAGCAAGGTGAAGTTGATTACTCCGGCAGTATTCTTTTTATCGTGCAGCATCAGAGCATAAAGTTGTTCATATTGCTTGCAATCAAATGTAAAACTGCCGTAATTCTCTTTTATAAATTGTATTGTCTGCCGCATCTTCTCTTTAGGAAACCCTGTTTTGAGATGCGATAGGTATAGTTCGCAAACAATTCCCCATGCCACTGCATATCCGTGAAGTACCGGACGGTTTTCTGCCAGTGCCAGACTTTCGAATGCATGTCCTACGGTATGCCCCAGATTCAGGGCTTTACGGATGCCGTGTTCGAAGGGGTCTTGCTCTACGATATTTTCCTTCACTTGTACAGATTCTCCTACCAGTTTCTTCAGATACTTATAATCAATGAGATCGGTATTGAAATTAAGAAGTTCCGCCCAGTGAGCCTCATTACTGATGAGCCCGTGTTTCAGCATCTCGGCATATCCCGAGAAAAAGTTCTGGGCATCCAGACTGCGTAGAAATTCTGTTTCAATCAATACACTGTCCGCCGGGGCAAATACACCGACTTCGTTTTTCAGACCGTTGAAATTAATTCCGGTTTTTCCTCCTACTGATGCATCTACCATGGCGAGCAAAGTAGTGGGAACATTGATATAAGCGAAACCTCTTTTGAAAGTCGCGGCTGCAAAACCTCCCAAATCCGTCACCATACCTCCGCCCAGATTTATCAGAAGCGAATGGCGGCTTGCGCCTTTATCACTTAAAATCTGCCATACGGAAGCCAGTGTTTCCAATGTTTTGTGTACATCGCCTGCCCCGATGGTTATTTCGATGGCGTCTTTCAGAAAAGAAACTTCCCTCATCTGAGGCATACACAGGCGATGGGTCTGTTCATCGGTCAGGATGAACAGACGGTCGTGCGGGCATTTTTCAATGGCACGGCCGAGGCTGACTTCCAGGCTCTCGCACAGGATAACTTCTTGCTTGCTCATAATTCGATTTGCTTTTTATGCTACAAAAGTATATAAAAAACTTTTTTTTGCTTACTTTTGTCTCATTAAAACATCAAATCAATGAAAGCATTACTACCTGTATACTGTCGCCCTTTGGGATATGTAATTCTGATCGTGGCTCTTTTTCTCCCTTTTATTCTTGTGATGATGGGAAAGGTAACCGATACCAATTTACTGTTTTATAAAGAATGTACCAAGCTTCTGATGATTGTAGGCGCGCTTATGATCCTTTTTGCTTTCTCAAAGAACGAGAGCCGGGAGACCGAACAGATACGTAATCTGGCCACGCGTAATGCCATTTTTCTCACTGTGCTGTTTGTCTTTGGCGGAATGCTCTATCGGGTGGCTACGGGAGATTTGGTGACGGTGGATACCTCTTCTTTCTTGACTTTCCTTGTTATTAACGTCCTTTGTCTTGAATTCGGGATGAAAAAGGCGATGGTGGATAAAATATTTAAAAGATAATTGTAACCTCATTAAACCTTTTGCGTTGACAAGTGTCAAAAAAACAATTGTCACTACTACAAACGCATAGACTAATGAAAAAATTATCGATCTGGATGGTACTGTTGTTACTATGTACCCTCTCTGCATTTGCACAAAACAAAGTGATCACCGTCTCCGGACGAGTGGTTGAAGAAGACACGAAGGAACCTGTCGAGATGGCAACGGTTCAATTGTTAGCATTGCCGGACAGCACCCAGGCAGCCGGTATCACTACACAGAAACAAGGTGCATTTACACTGCCTAAGGTGAAAGCCGGAAAGTATGTGTTGAAGATTTCTTATATCGGATTTATTACTCAGAATATTCCTCTCCAGTTGTCGGAAAAAGCTCCTGCAAAAAATGTGGGTACCATTGAATTGCAGTCCGATGCTGTGATGTTGAGTGAAGCGGTCATTACGGCTGAGGCACCTCCTGTAACGGTAAAGGCGGATACTACAGAGTACAATGCTTCTGCTTATCGGGTGGCCGAAGGGGCCATGTTGGAGGAATTGGTAAAAAAGATACCCGGAGCAGAAGTGGATAAAGACGGGAAGATCACTCTGAATGGTAAGGAGATAAAAAAGATCATGGTGGATGGTAAGGAATTTTTCTCTGATGATCCCAGTGTCTCAATGAAGAATTTACCGGCTAATATGGTTGAAAAGGTAAAAGCCTATGATAAGAAGAGTGATATGGCCCGTATTACAGGCATTGATGATGGTGAAGAAGAAGCCGTGCTCGACCTTACTGTAAAGAAGGGGATGAAGAAAGGATGGATTGGAAATCTTATTGCCGGTTACGGTAGTGATGAACGTTATGAAGCAGGTGCGATGGTCAGCCGGTTTAAGGATGATGCCAGTATTTCGATTATTGGTGCTGCTAATAATACAAATAATAAGGGATTCTCTGAATTTGGCGATGCCGGTCAGGGGCTTGGTGAAGGTAATGCCGGTTCGGGTATTACTACGGCGCGTTCTTTAGGTGTTAACTTTGCAAAAGACACGAAAAAGGTACAAGTAGGAGGTAACGTTCAATATGGTTATTCTGATAATGACGCCCGTCGGAAGAGTTCAACGGAGACATTTTTGGGAGAACAGTCTTCGTTTGGTGCCAGTGAAAATACGTCACGTCGTAAACGGCACGACTTGCGTGTGGATTTTCGCTTGGAGTGGCGGCCGGATACACTTACTACGATTATTTTTCGCCCCAGTGGCAGTTATTCGAAAACAGACTCGGAAAATGCTTCCGGATCGGATACCTGGAATAACACCCACGATCCGGTAAATGCCAAGATATCTTCCTCTTCTTCCAACAGTAATAATTATTCGCTTAATGGAAATCTGATGATGTTTCGCCGCTTGAACAATAAAGGACGTAACATACATGTGGGAGCACGTTTCGGATATAGTGACAGTGAGACGGACAGTTATTCGGAATCCAGTACAGAGTTTTTCGAGTTAGACAGTATTTCGGATATAGCACGCTATACGAACCGGACGAGCGACAGCCGGAATTGGAGCGTGTCGGCTTCTTATACAGAGCCGGTATTTAAGAACCATTTTGTTCAGTTGCGTTATGAGTTTGCACACCGGAAACAATTGGCTCAGTCTTTGGTTTATGATAGTATAAATAAGTATCCATATCCCGAATATTTTGAGCGGGGGTATGATAATGAATTGAGTACGAAAGTGGAAAACTTCTATGATACGCATACAGCCGATCTTTCAATCCGGGGTATTCATCCTAAAATGATGTATAGTGCGGGGGTAAGCTTAACCCCACAATCTTCGTTGAGTGAAACGACAATCGGTCCTAATTCCGATCGTCATTTACCTCAGCAAAATGTGTTGAATTGGGCGCCGTCTGTTATGTTCCGCTATATGTTTAATAAACAGCATGTATTAATGTTCCGTTATCGTGGACGTAGCAGTACTCCGAACATTGAAGATTTGCAGGAAGTAATCGATATTACCGATCCGATGAGTTTGAAATATGGTAATCCCAATTTGAAACCTTCGTTCAATAATACTTTCTCTCTGTATTACAATAAGTTCACTCCTGAAAGTATGCGTAGCTATTCATTAAATTTGTATTATTCGAATACGTTGAATTCTGTTGCCAATAAGATGACTTATGATCCGCAGACGGGTGCACGTACGTACAGGAAAGAAAATGTGAATGGTAATTGGAATGCCCGTGGATATTTCTCGTTCAATACTCCGTTTAAAAATAAGAAATTTACGATGTCTTCCAATGCCAATGTCCGTTATAGTGATGCTGTGAGTTATACTACGGTTGGTAAGGATAAAAGTAACCAGGAGTTAAGTACGACTCATAATTTTGCTGTGGGTGAACGTCTGACAGGTAATTATCGTTGCGATGCTTTTGATGTGTCTCTCAATGGATCGGTAAATTATAATCTGGTACGTAACAGCAAACAGGAGAATAGTAATCGTGAGACTTTCGATTATTACGTGGGTGGTAATACGAATGTTAATCTTCCTTGGCAGATGTATCTCTCGACTGATATAAATTGTCGTTTTAAAAGTGGATATACAGGTGGCTTCAATGATAACGAGCTTATTTGGAATGCACAGATATCCAAGAATTTCCTTAAAAACAATGCAGCGACTCTTCGCTTCAAGATTTATGATATCCTCAAACAGCAGACCAACCTGAGTCGTTCTATCAGTGAAACGCAGATGAGCGATACGGAGTATAATACATTGGGCAGTTATTTCATGGTGCACTTTGTATATCGTTTCAATACGTTGGGGGGGAAAGCTCCCGGACGTCGCGGTCCGGGTATGGGCCCCGGCGGTGGTAGAGGTCCCGGCGGCCACGGTGGCGGAAGACTACGTTTCTAAACTTTACGCATAAAAAGAAAAGAGGTTCATGACTTGTAAATTATAGTTGTGAACCTTTTCTCTTATCGTTTTTCCGTTGTATTAAAATTGATTTTGTGTTTGCAATACATCCGGATGTTTTTTATATATAATCATTAATGAAAAAGATGCTTTGATATGCCGATCCTTTTATCTACATTTGCTATTATGATTGATTGGAATATCATATTTAGTCAAATAGCAACAGTAGCTTTCGATATCATTTATTTCGGAGCCATTATCGGTACGATTGTCGTTGTGATTCTCGATAATCGTAACCCGGTGAAGACGATGGCCTGGATTCTGGTATTGATGTTTCTCCCTATCGTAGGACTGGTGTTTTATTTCTTTTTCGGACGTAGCCAGCGTCGTGAACGGATCATTGGGAAAAAAAGTTATGGACGGTTATTGAAGAAGCCGATGGCGGAATATCTGGCTCAGGGTTCTTCTGTTTTGCCGGAAGCCTATGAGCGGCTTATTAAGTTGTTTCAGCATACCAATCAGGCTTTGCCGTTTGAAGGGAACAGGGTAGACACCTACACCTCCGGATATTCTATGTTGCAAGCTCTTCTGAGGGAACTGCAAAAGGCGGAAAAGCATATTCATATGGAATTCTATATTTTCGAGGATGATGCCGTAGGACGGTTAGTGCGCGATGTTTTGATCGGGAAAGCACGTGCCGGAGTTGAAGTGCGGGTTATCTACGACGATGTAGGATGTTGGCACGTGCCGAGTGCTTTCTTTGAAGATATGAGGGGAGCCGGTATTGAGGTGCGTAGCTTTTTGAAAGTACGTTTCCCGTTGTTTACGAGTAAAGTAAATTATCGGAATCACCGTAAGATTGTCGTTATCGACGGGCTTGTGGGATTTGTAGGCGGTATGAATCTGGCCGAACGTTATATGCGGGGATTTTCTTGGGGAATCTGGCGTGATACACATATAATGCTTCAGGGAAAAGCCGTACACGGTTTGCAAAGTGCTTTTTTGCTTGACTGGTATTTTGTAGACCGTACGTTGATCACCTCTTCACGTTATTTCCCGAAGATCGATTCGTATGGTGATTCATTGGTGCAGATTGTGACGGGCGAGCCGATAGGTCCTTGGAAAGAAATTATGCAGGGGTTGACGATGGCTATCTCCGGTGCCCAAAGGTATTTTTATATACAGACTCCCTATTTTTTGCCGACAGAGCAGGTATTGGCGGCGATGCAGGCTGCGGCATTGTCCGGAGTGGATGTCCGCCTGATGTTGCCGGAACGTGCCGACAACCGGATTACTCATTTGGGTTCCCGTTCTTATTTGGCAGACGTGCTCCGGGCGGGTGTGAAGGTTTATTTTTATAAGAAAGGCTTTTTACACTCCAAGCTGATGGTTTCGGACGATATGCTTTCTACAGTCGGATCTACCAATGTGGATTTCCGTAGCTTTGAACATAATTTTGAGGTAAATGCTTTTATGTATGATATGGTGACTGCTTTACAGATGAAAGAGATATTTATGCTCGATCAGAGGGAATGTACACAAGTGTTCCTTAAAAACTGGATAAAACGTCCTTGGCCTCAGAAAGCAATGGAATCGGTGGTAAGGCTGCTGGCACCTTTGCTGTAAAGAATAGGCAGTGGACCAAACAGCCTGTTGACGTGATTCTACTTGAAGAATGAGAAGTTGACGCTTCCATACACCCTTCTTTCTACGAAATGCGGATGATCTTCAAAGTTATTTTGTTTACCATGTTCCAATACGAAAAGTCCGTCTTCTTTCAAAAGATTGTTTTTGAATATCAGCTCCGGCAGGGTTCCGAGTTCTTTTAACTCATAGGGGGGATCGGCAAAAATGAAGTCGAACTGTTCGCGTCCGCCGTTAATAAATTTGAATACGTCTCCACGGACAGGCAGGCACTTTTCTGTTTGTACCTCTTTCATTATTTTACAGATAAAGGCATGATGTTCCCGGTCTTTTTCTATACTGATCACTCTGTCGCATCCACGGGATATCAGTTCAATGCTGATGCTGCCTGTTCCGGCAAACAAATCAAGGGCAGTGACGCCTTCTTCAAAGTCGATATAATTAGATAATACATTGAACAGATTCTCTTTGGCAAAATCTGTGGTGGGGCGCGCTTTGAACGTACGGGGTACGTCAAATCTTCTTCTTTTGTATATTCCGCTGATCACTCGCATGTTAATAGGGCTTGTATGTCAATATTAGTCTCCGGATTCATAATAAATACCTGAAGGATGAATTTACGTAATTCTGTAACCAGATTTTCTTTGTCGGCCAGAATACCTGTGAGATGAAGTTCGTCCCGTTCCTGATCGAAGCCGAGTTGCTTCCATATATAAAGCAGATAATAGATACGGTCGGCGGTTTGTTCACATTCAAAAGAATTGGCCAATAACAAATGTCCGCGTTCGTAGCAAAACAAATCCATTGCATTCTTACGCAGGGATACGTACATCTTTTTGCTATTGCCTAATCGGCTTTTAGTTGAAAAGTATTCGTTTAACGGACTGGCTTGCGAATAGAACCGGGCTTCGGGATATTGCTCTTTGAGAAACAGATAAGCACTTCTGTCCATTCCGAATATGACAGTCACGTTGCTTCTTGACAAAACATTGTGCAATACTATTTCATTTTCCTTTGGGGAATGGTTGTGATAAAACAATATTCCGGCTTGTTCTTCTTCGAAAAAATCGGTAGGAACATGCGTAAAGCGTTTGTCTGCCATGAGGATATTTACCCTTCTATAAGGTAAAGTGAGAAATTCGGTTTCACGGAAAAACTGTTTCAGATTTGCCGTTAAGGACAATGAAGCATTGGTCTCTTTTTCAAAAAAAGAGAGCGAACTTTCGTGAATCGGATTGTAGATAGAAAAAGAAAATCCATCCGTACTGAGACGGATGGATAATGTATATTGTTCCGATTTACTAAAGTCGATTTTATTATTCCCAGTTTCCTGCACCGTTATTAGGACTTTCAATAGAACCTACCATCAAACCACAGTATTTACCTAATTTAGTCTGAAGGTCTTTCAAGTTAGCAATTTCCTGTTTGTCAAGGCCACCCAGATAAGTATCGTATGGAGCTTTTACTTCGAACATGAAAATAGGAGCACCCGATTTAGCTGTATCGTTTTTGATAGCCATTTCAAACTGAGCACCACCTCCGAAAGGAATGTATCTCATAGAATCCGGATTAAAACCTTTTGGATAGATTGTGTCCAATACAGCTACCCACATTGTATCACGTTTAAAGTTTTCCAGTCCAAGCTTCTTAACTTCGCTGTAATTACCGGTTTTCTTAGCTTTATTGATGATATTCATTGCTTTTTTCTCAGTCATACCTTCATCCAGCTGCTTGTCTGTCAACTCACCTACTTTATATAAGAAAGGAAGCTTTTTATTTTTAACAAAATCAATCAAAGTATCAAAGCTTGCCGTATATTGACCTTTGTTAAGATTACGAAATTCCATCTGTGCTTTACGGATGTCAATCAGGCGGGCAATAACAGCTTGATCTCTTTGCTTTTTAGCTTCTTCAAAATTGATAGGCCCCATGATGCTGGTGTAGCAGATGTAGATTAAAGCAAGCGCACACAGACCTAATACGATATTAAATACTGTTTTCATGATAAATATGTTTTTTTTAGTTGTTATATTCGCATCGCAAAATTAAAATAAATAAATCTAAATTCGATGGTTCCGAGAACTTTTTTCTCGTACA